>ERZ650309.144-NODE-144-length-35313-cov-4.678484_pt1 | contig 35313 bp, 27 predicted proteins | sample MGYA00376245_ERZ650309 | MGnify/ENA primary metagenome ERZ650309 (study PRJEB26733, sample SAMN07839294) | wastewater metagenome | biome: urban; feature: wastewater treatment plant; material: waste water | place: USA: North Carolina | collected 2016-04-26 ... | reverse complement strand
ACGAGATATGCCTAAGTGACTGGAGTTCAGACGTGTGCTCTTCCGATCTGAAACAGTTGATATCTGTTGTTTGAAATCGACTTCGTCATACCCGAAATAGCTGTTAAAGACCTCAACATCTTTGAACTGAGGTTTGGCAGCCATATAATCGAGCTTTAGCAGCAGGCAGGTTTTTGGGGCAATATCCCATTTAAATCCTGCACCTACAAGATAGGCGAATGACAATGCTACAGCACTTTTCTGACGCACGTACAAATCATTTCCAGCCGACAAGTAGGTGACTTTTATTTCGGGAGAAGTGCAGTTGGCATAACCAATAACGGCATTTGCTTCAAAGCTAAGTTTCTCGATGAGATCGACCGAACTGTGCAATCCCAACATAAGTGAACCGGTGTTCCAACTTTTTACCGTAACGGAATTAGATATTCCCGTTTCTTCTGCTATAGCATCAGCAAGTTTCTGTGCATCTACCCCATTGGCTTGTCCGCGTAACATCACTGCAAGTCCAAAATTTCGGTCGAATTTATAGGCCACCGACACATCGAAACTGGCTCCGGTCATAGCAAATCCGGCTTTGTCGGAATTGGCATCAGAAGATGCAAAATCGCCAACAGGAATGGCTGCACCCAGTGAAAAGCCCACGTATCCCTTTGATTGAGCGGCTGTTTCATTAACAACACCCAATAAGAGTATCAATATCCAAAGCATTGAATTTTTCTTCATCATTTAAGGTTTTAAGTTAAAAATTCGGTTTCAGTAATCTAAAGTACTAGAAGACAATGTAGGAAACAAATTCTTCAACTGGCATGATGAAGGTCATGCTTCTGTCAAACCCATTTTTATTTTTCTGTTCTTAATTTTTTCCGATTCTATACGTGGTAAGAGTTTCGGTAGAGCATCTTTTTTGATGGCAACAAAAGACTGATGATCGAGCACATCAATCCTTCCAATGTCATCCTTATTCAGCTTTCCTTTCTGCATTAAAAATCCAACCAGGTCAACTTTATTCAGTTTGTCTTTTTTCCCGGCAGCAAAATACATAGCCTTAAAATCGGGTTCCGGAGGAGCAGTAAATGTTGAGGGTAATTTTTGCTTTTCAGTAACTTCTTTGACAAAGCCCGGCAAAAAATCTTTATGGTCAAGAAGGTAATAAGCGGTTCCTTTCTTTTTCATTCTGGCGGTTCTGCCATTTCTGTGTATCATTATTTCTTCCGTCAACGGAAGTTGATAATGAATCACACTGGTCACTTCAGGAATATCAAGCCCCCGAGCAGCCAGGTCGGTAGCCAGCAAAATACGGCTGCTACCGTTTCTGAAAAGTATGAGCGCCCTTTCTCTTTCAGGTTGCTCGAGTGCGCCATGGTAGGATTGATGATCGATTTTAAACTTGTGAAGCTGAGCAGAAATACGTGTCACTGCTTCTCGATGATTACAAAAAACGATAGCGCTTTCAGTAGCTGTAACCTGCAATAGCAGCATGAGTGCTTCCAGCTTATCGTCGCCGGGAACATTTACAACTTTTGAGGTGAGTAACGAAGTAGTTTCAGATTTGCCAGGTTGTACATTTACTATATGCGGAGCCGTTATACCGGTAAAGCCAGGCAATTCATTCATCGGAGTAGCAGATGTCAACACCCGTCTGCGAATCATCGTGCAATGTTTCAGAATAAACTCCATTTCATTCTGAAAGCCCAGTTCAAGAGATTTATCGAACTCATCCAATACAAGGAATGAAGTGTTGGAAAGATCAAGTCTGCCTTTCCTTAGATGATGTGCAAGCCTACCCGGTGTTCCCACCACAACAGCACTGTCCTGACTCAGACTATTTCGCTCGGTTTGTACACTATGCCCGCCATAACAACTGATAACCTTAAAGCCGGTTGACATTTTTCTGAAGACCTCTTCGATTTGAAGTGCAAGTTCACGGGAAGGAACAATGATGAGCAGCTGAGTGCACTGCAAACGCTTATCCAGCAAAGCAGCAAGAGGAATCAAAAAAGCAAGGGTCTTACCCGATCCTGTTGGAGCAATCAACATTACATCCTTTTGGTTCGCAACAGCATTAAATGTAGCCGTTTGCATTTCATTCCATGCTTCAAAACCAAAAACCGACAGGTAATCACTCATTGTGAAATAATTTGGAGTAAAGATACCAGAAAAGCTCTGGTTGACGCAGTTGCGCGTGAACAATTCATAAATTTACCTCCTTCTGCAACTAATTCACTTCCCTGTTATCTTACTGCACATGAATCTTAAACTTCTTCCGGCCTTAGCCGCACTCCTTTTGTGCTTATTGACTCACAACATTCAAGGGCAGAATCTGATATCAAATGGCGATTTCGAACTCTATTCGGGTTGTCCGGCTTCATTCAGTCAGATCGACTCAGCATTAGGGTGGACCGTCCCAACCAGCTATGTGTCAACCGATTACTTCAATACCTGCGCTCCTGTTTCATCTTTGATTGGGGTGCCTGTAAATCAGGGAACAGGGTTTCAGTACCCTCATAGCGGCAACGGTTATGCAGGATTGTTTTTATACGCATCCATACCAGATGTAAGAGAATATCTCGAGACGGAACTTACCATGGCATTAACGGCAAACCAATGCTATCACTTTGAAATGTACATTAACCTGCTGAATGGAGTCAAATACACATCCGATGACATTCAGGTTTATTTTAGTGACACCTTGCTTTCAGGAATTCCGGGATATGGTGTGTTAAATTATGCCACTCAAATTGAAAACCTGCAGGGCAATTTTGCTGATACGTTGAACTGGACAAAAGTTGAAATGAACTATACTGCCTTGGGAGGTGAAAAATTTCTCACTATTGGAAACTTTAAAGCAGACTCTTTAACCACACTGGTACAAGTCTCGCCACTTGCGTTGAGTGCCGTATACGTGTATATTGATGATATCAGTTTGTCATTGTGCACATCATTGGAGGAGACCGATGTAACCGGGGAAACTACAGTAATTACAGACAACGAAAACATGACTCTGAATCTGAACAACCATTCGGGTAAAACCCTGCGATGTGAAATATTCGATATCACTTCGCGAAAAATTGCTGCATTCAGTTTTTCGCATGAGCACAATTTTTCTATAAGCGGATTGCAACACGGCATTTACATTTACCGTTGTACTTATGGTGACCAAATTATGGCAACAGGAAAATTTCTAAAGCACTGAGTCATTATACTAATTCTTAAAGTGTTCGCTTCCCTTCAGGGTTAATAACTTCTCAAGCTTTCGCCGGAAGAGTTCGTTAAACATTGGTAATTTTTCTTTCGGTTCGCTAACATAACTTTTCCGTACTTTTGATTCATAAAATCTACCGCCCATGCATTCAGGATATTTGAATAACATTAAAAAAATCTTTGCCGATTACAGGCAACTTGGCGAGAAGACCTTCCATCAAATTTCTGATGAAGACTTTTTTGTGCAACTGCATCCACAAAGCAACAGTATTGCTATAATCGTTAGCCACCTTGCGGGAAATATGTTGTCGAGGTGGACCGACTTTCTTCATTCAGATGGTGAAAAAGAATGGAGGCACAGGGATACTGAATTTGAAAATCGCTTGAATACACGTGCAGAAGTGATCGGTCGCTGGAATGAGGGGTGGAAATGTCTGGAAGATACTCTTAATCATTTACAGTCTGAGGATCTTGAAAAAACAGTTTACATCCGGTCAGAGGGCCACAAAGTATATGAGGCCATAAATCGTCAGGTTGCGCACTACTCATACCACATTGGTCAAATTGTTTTTATAGGCACGGTGATGGTTGGTGATAGCTGGAAGTCACTTTCTATTCCCAAAGGAAATTCTCAGATTTTCAATCAGTCAAAAATGGGCTCAAAATAGCTCCCAGCAATAGCGCCTTTTTAATTTATTCATTTTCAATAATTTAACCCTGCATTCGGGTTCATCATGTCGTGGGCATGTAATACTCGTCCCGGCATATTTTTCATACTTAGCACCACTTTTCCCGAAACAGTCCGATTTCTGCCAAATGCTCAAAAAAATTGCCTGATACTATAAAGGCGATAAGATGCGCGGCTAATCGCTGCACTTTTGGTGCATTAACTCTAAACAACGAAACATGAAATCGGTAATTCAAAAACTGGCTGTAATGGCACTGATGCTAACAGCTTCAAATCAAATTCAGGCTCAATGGAGCATCACCGGAAATGCCGGTACAACGAGTTCCAATTTTCTGGGAACAACGGATGCACAGCCACTCAGACTGCGGACTAACAATACCCAACAAATGGTACTTGATGCAACGGGCAGAATAGGATTAGGTATTGCAACTCCTTCTTTTAAATTTGAAGTCTCCACCTCTAACCTGCTACGAGGCGTTAATGTAAATAACACGACCTCTTCGACATCCGGCGTATATGGAAGCTACAACGTAGGCACCAATGCCGGCACCGGAGATGGAATTGGCGTGTTTGGATCAGGAAAAGGAGTAGATGGAGCCAATTATGGGGTTTATGGAACAGCATCTGATGGCGCGAACAATTATGGAGTGTATGGTAAAGTTACTACTTCATCAACCACCCTGGTAGGAATTGGTACCTATGGATTATCAACAGGAACAGGCACAACCAACTATGGTATGATTGCCAATTCAAGTGGTGCTGCTACAACAAATTACGGTATTTATGCAACGGCTACCGGTGGAACAACTAACTGGGCAGGATACTTCTTGCAAAATTGTTATTTAGGAGGAGCCGTAGGAGTTGGAACTACTGCTCTTACTGACAGTAAATTTATTGTTCAGCAAACCGGCACGACACTTTCAACTGCAAAATTTTTGAATAACAGCAAAGGCGCGAATATTAGCTGGGTACACTTTGGAACAACCGGCGACTGGTACATTCGTTCAGCTGCTAACACAGGCAAAGTAATTCTACAGGACCAGAATGCAGGAGCAACAGTTTGTATTGGTGGCACCACTGCAGCTTCAGGTTATAAATTATCAGTAAAAGGAAAGATCATGTGTGAAGAGCTGAAAGTATTACTCAGTGCTTCATGGCCGGATTATGTATTTGAAAAAAACTATGAGTTGATGTCCCTTACAGAGCTGGAAAACTTTATTGAAAAAGAAAATCATTTGCCCGGTATTCCTTCTGCAAAGGATATGGAAGAAGAAGGAGGCGTTTCGGTAGGCGAGATGCAAACCATTCTGGTAAAGAAACTGGAAGAAGCTAATCTATACATTCTTCAGCTGAATAAGAGAATTGAAGAACTTGAAGCGAAATCAAAATAACCGAATGTAACAGTTTTCTTAAACTCTGAAAAAATGAAAAACAACACATACAGGCACCTTATAGCAGCATTGCTGTCATGCTTCGTGCAATTGCCCGTTTACCAGGCTTCTGCACAACAAAGCCGGGCAGCATTTCTGGAAGAGGTTGCCAAGCCTGTCATCGAAAAAGGCTGGATCGACTTCAGGGAAAACAACAGTCTGAATGCTCAAACACTTTTCACTGAAAACGGTGCCCGGTTCGGACTCACTCCTAATGATGAAATGCGTCAATTCAGAATCCAAACTGACGAATACGGATTTACACATTTCCGATATCAGCAATATCACAAGGGCATCAAAATAATTGGTGCTGAAACTATTCTCCACCATAATGGAATGTATTTGAAAAGCATGAACGGCTACATTGCCGAACAGCTAAATCTGGAGGTCCAACCAACCATAAGTGAAGAAAGGGGCCTGCAGCTATCAAAGGAATTCATGAATGCTGAAATTTATGTTTACGAGCATCCCGATATAGCTGCCGCTATCAGTAAAATGTCGAATGGACAGAAAGATTTTGGCAAGCCTAAAGGAGAACTGGTGATATGCCGCAAAAACTGGAAGCAGCCCTTCACTGAATCCAACCTTTCATTAGCGTATTGTTACAGAATGATCGTTTTGCCATTTGACAAATCGGCCGATGTTTACATTGATGCATTAACCGGCACCGTACTGAAATCAATGCCACTTGCAACCAACTGTAATGCCAATACAGGAAATACAACATGGTATGGTAACAAAACTTTTAATGCAGGATACTATGGTTGGCCCAACAATGCGTGGTTGTTAGAATCACATTGTGCAGGGGAAGCTCCTATGCGGTCGTTGAGAGGAGATCCAATTGTTCCATATAACTATGGAGACGCCGATGGTTCATGGACCGATGCTAATGGAGTGAATGGCTACAATCAGCGTGCAGGAGTCACAACCTATTATGGCATTCACAAAGCATATGAATATTATAGGACATTCCACAACAGGTTCAGCTACGACTATGCAAACGGGCAGTTGGATTGCTTCAGTGAAATTACAGGTGGGCTTTGGCTATCTAATGCTGAAAATGCAAGCTGGAACACAGTCACTCACCACATGAGCTTTGGAGCCGACAATTCCAGCAGTCCCACTGATGACTGGAATACGATAGACATCGTTGGACATGAGTTGACCCATGGTGTACATCAATGGAGCATCGGAAGTAACTATTCAGATGAACCAGGGGCTTTGGATGAGTCGTTTGCCGATATTTTTGGAGAATGTATTGAAACCTTTACAAAAGGGACCGCTTTACCTGACTGGCTCATCGGCAATGACAGAGGTGCGATCAGGAGCATGCAATCACCAAATGATTTTAGTTGTCCTGATACTTATTATGGCACCTTTTGGTTCGACGTTGCCGATCCGACTGACAATGGTGGTGTTCACACCAATAGCGGTATACAAAACCATTGGTTTTATTTGACCGTAATGGGAGGGTCGGGGATAAATGACAATGGTAATTCATTTTCAGTTTCAGGAATCGGTCTGAATGCCGCAAGGAATATCACTTATAGAAATATGGAAGTATACCTCAATACTTCGTCAGGTTTCGTGGATGCCAGAGAAGGTTCATTACGCGCTGCTGAGGACCTCTATGGATGGTGTTCAAATGAGATGTTGCAGGTGGCAAAAGCCTGGTATGCTGTTGGTGTTTCTATTTATAGTCCTGAATGGGATTACATTGTACCCTGCGGTAATGTTCCGGCTGGTTTTACATATCGTGGTATAAATTCTCTCAAGACAAACGCAACTTGCGCAACAACAATATTAACAGGAGAGACTGCAATGTTCACATCGGGGCAGGCAGGCATCACATTGTATCCGGGCTTCACTGCCACCAGTGGTTCAACATTTACTGCGATGATAGATAATGCATGTAATGAGGTGGTATATGCTGCACGTACTGTTCCTACGTCAATTTCAGATAATGAAGTTCCTGATCCCACATCAAAGCACCAACTGGCTTCACAATTCATACTGTCGCCTAATCCTGCCAATGATAAAATTCATGTCCTCTTCGAAACCGGAGCATCAGGGTCCAATCCGAAATGTAGTGTGTCCGATATTTCGGGAAGAGTTTATGATATGATTCCATTGCACATCCAATCAACTGAAAATAAAATTCAATTCGAGATTGATGTATCCAAATTGGCTCCAGGAATATATTTTCTAGTTACAGAAATCAGCGGTGAAAGTAAAACCAGTAAGTTCATTATTGCACGATAAATATAGGTTTTCGAAGATGTCGCAGTCTACCTGCGGCATCTTCATTTAATTGAATATCAAATGAAAAGAGTGCTCCAAAAGCCTTTCTGACAAATATGATTTTTGAAATTCATCTAATCTGCTATATTTGAGACATAAACTCCATTGTATGAAACAGCGCCTTAGAACCATTAGTCTGATGATTCTTGCCGGGATCCTCATATCAACAAGAGCTTTCTCGCAGCAATCGAACTGGACAGATACACTGAATACTATCTTAAATGCTCAGATGACTGACAGCATGAAGATGTCTGAGCTTGTTTCGAAAGCGATTTTTCTTACCACCAACGCGAAAAAAGAAAATAAAGATTATTTGAAGGCTATGGAAAAAATAATGGTTGGTAAAAACAATCCCTACCTGCTTGCGCAATTATATTATACCAAAACCATTGTAAAAAACTTTAATATTCCCGAAGCAGAACTATTTGGATACATCGACAGTTGTCTTCTGTATGCTGAAAGGGTTAATTTCAAGACTTATATCATCAGAGGCTATCGAATCAAGGGGCAATATCAGGAAAGGAAAGGGTTATTTGAATTAGCTTCCATAAATCTTGAAAAAGCAATTCAGAAATGTAAAGAACTGAATGATCCCTTTGAAACATACAGAACACTTTTGGCATTATCCAGTTTGAATGAAAACACGGGTGATTTAAAAAAGTCCATTGAGTATTCACTGATGGCGGCAGAAGTGGCTCTTAAAAATAATCTGAAAACGACATTAGGAACCGTTTACCTCAGAATAGCAAAAGGATATGCCAAAATAGGTGATCATGAGAATGCCCAGAAATATATTAAAATCACTGAGGATTACTGTACTGAAGTACAACAGGCATTATTACCGGAAGCACTTTCTTTTACAGGCACATATTTTCAAACTTTCAACAACAATGAATCCGCTCTTAAAGCATACCTTAAATGTGATTCGTTAATGCAGGCACAAGGGAACTACAATGAGGCAATTTCTGTATATACAAATTTGGCTTCCATTTATACCCTTTATAACAAACTTGATACAGCACAGTACTTTTTCTCAAAAAGTGTAACGGCTGCTGAAGAGAAGAATCACAAGTACTTAGGTAGAATTTACACTAATTACTCCACTTTTCTGAACATGACCGGAAAAGATTCTCTCGCACTTGAGTATGCGAACAAAGCAATCAGTGAAGTGAAATCCAAAAATGATTTCGAAGGTTTGCCTGAGGCTCTTCAGGCCAAGGCCGAGTGTTTAATTCGTTTAGAAGATTACGATTCAGGATTTGAAGTGTTCCGATCTGTAATTTCCGTAAAAGATAGTCTGAATACAATAAGCAACCAGGCTTCAATTGCAGAATTAATGACAAAATACGAAACCGAGCAAAAGGAAGATGAAATACAAAAGTTAAATTCAGAGAAAAAAATTCAACAGTTACAACTTGAGAAGCAGAAGGCTCTTTTAGCAGGAAATGCACTTCTTGCAAAGCAGAAACAACAGGAGATAGATCTCTTGAATCAAAATCGTCAGATTCAGGAATTAAAGCTAAGTCAGCAGAAAGAGTCATTGGCCCTCAAAGAAATGGAAGTAGAAACCAATCAGCGAAAGCTGGAACTCAGTGAAAAGGAAAAACAATTAAATGAAGCTGAGTTAAACCACCAGATATTCTCGAAAAACCTCATTCTAATTGGATCGGTAATTTTACTTGTTTTTGTGATTTTAGTTTTTAATCAGTACCGGATCAATACCCATAGAAAAAATGATAAAGAAAAGTTTCAGTTACAGAATCAGCTCAGTGAAATGCGTTTGGAAGCTCTGCGCGCCCAAATGAACCCACACTTCATTTTTAATGCTTTGAATTCCATTAACCGGTATATAATAAGAAACAGTAAAGAAACAGCAAGTGAATACCTGATTAAGTTCTCAAAACTTATGAGAATGATCCTTGAAAATTCCAAATCTCCTACGGTAACACTCGAAAGTGAGTTTCATGCGTTACAATTGTATGTGGAGTTGGAGGCTTTACGATTTGACAATAAATTTGATTTTAAAATAAATATATCTCCTGAAATCAATCAGGGGAAGGTGTCAGTTCCTCCTCTTATTTTCCAGCCTTTTGTTGAAAATGCAATTTGGCATGGACTGATGAACAAAAATGAAAGAGGTTCCATTAATATAGAAGTGAAGCCTAAAGCAGGTAACAAGCTTTTTGTAGTAATCGAGGATAATGGTATTGGACGCAATTCGGCAAATGAATACAACAAAAACTCGCACAATGGAAAATCATTCGGAATGCAGATTACACAGGATCGCTTGAATGCCTTCAATAATAAAGAAAATAATCTGAAAATTGTCGATCTTTATGATTTGAACAATAAACCTGCCGGAACGCGTGTTGAAATTGAAATAAATACTATTGCCGCCTGACACCATGCTAAAAGCTATAATAGTTGATGATGAAGTGAGTTGCACAGATGTTTTACACTGGCAACTGGAAACATACTGTCCTGCCGTAAAGGTGCTCTGTGAATGTCATACTCCTGAAGATGCCATCGAGAAAATAAAATTACTTAACCCCGATGTAGTTTTTCTCGATATTGAAATGCCGGGTATGAATGCTTTTGAAATGCTCAATCTTCTGAAACCTTTCACATTTGAAGTGATATTTACAACTGCCTACAACCAGTTTGCCGTTCGGGCATTCAAAGAAAATGCAGCCGACTATCTGCTGAAGCCAATCGAAAAAAGTGATTTGATTTTAGCTGTTGACAAACTGCTTACCAAAGAAAATATAAATTCTCAACAAAAAATGGAAACCCTACTGCAGCTTTTCAAAGAACAGCTGAAAGTCAATAAAAAGATTGCATTACCCACACAGGATGGAATGACTTTTATTAATGTCGACCAAATTGTTCGTGTTGAAAGTGATAGTAACTATAGTTTTGTGCATCTGGCAAATGGCGACAATGTTTGCATTACCAAAACTTTGAAACAAATAGAAGAGTCGCTTGAAGGTCAACCGTTTTACAGAGTACATCAGTCACACCTGGTGAATTTGAATCACATTGTTAAGTACCAGAAAGATGGCGGCGGGTACCTGGTCATGACCGACAAAACAACTATTAACGTGGCACGTCAAAGAAAAGATGGTTTCATGGAACTGTTCTCGAAATTGTAGTGCCAGGGCTAAATCGGAAGTCGTACAACTAAAATTCCATCCATATTCACAAAACGGTATATTTGCGGAAATCTAACTTCCCAAATGGACAAATCGGCAGAGGCGGCAAAGGTTTTTAATAAATTGGCTTCCCTTTATCAGGAGAAATATATGGATGTCAGCCAATATGCAGAAGGTCTGGAAATATTCTGTAATACATTGCCATCGTCATCGCCCCACATTCTTGAACTCGCCTGCGGACCGGGCAATGTTACACGTTTTCTTCTGAATAGGAAACCAACCCTGAAAATTACAGGTACCGATCTTTCAGAAAATATGATTGCTCTCGCTAAAATAAATAATCCTGAAGGCGACTTTTTTGTAATGGATTGCAGGAACCTTAAGGAATTATCGGGGCCTTACGAAGGAGTTGTGTGTGCATTTGCCTTCCCATACCTGACAAAAGAAGAGGTGGAACAACTCATCTTTGATATTTCCGGCATTTTGTCGCTGGGAGGTTGCTTCTATTTAAGCACCATGATCGGAAAATATGAGGACTCGGGTCCCCGCAAAGGAAGTACAGGAGATGAAATCTATATGCATTTTCATGAATCTGATCATATTGAAAATGAATTGCAGAAAAATAATTTTGCGATCATCAATAAATGGGAACAACCTTATGAATCATTGTCAAATCCTGCAACTGATTTGATAGTAATTGCGCAGAAAAAGGATGATCATCTTAAAAGTAAATAATCATTCACAAATAGGGCAGATACAACTGAGTCCAGTTTAAAATTATTAAGCTGTTTCCCGGAAAGATGAAATGAGTTTCAAATATAGATACTCAAAAGAAATTTGCATTTCTTCTCCATTCCATACTATTTCTCACAATTTTTCAAAAGTGAGATAATCGGTTCCACCGTTTCCACCACTCACATCTTCAAGCTGAATTAGTGATGATGTTTGCTGTACTATATGCCAATCATCGTTCAATTCGCTAAATGGTGTGGCTGTAAAAGTGAGATACAGTTTTAGTTGACTATCATCAGTTCCAGATGACCAGCTACCATTTACAGAACTACCTTGTTTAGTGGCAGTTACAACTCCTCCGGATTCGAAAACAAATGCAAATCCCGCATAATCAGATGTTTCATTATTCCCACTGTCAATGTAAGAAGTGATTTTCCATTGCCCCTGTTGAATAGAATTTGAGGAAGAAGGAGATGAAGTACTATCATCCTTTTTACAGGATGAAAATAATGCTATAACGAGCAGTGTAATGGTCGGGATGATGATAAATTTCTTCATAACATTTGCTTTTACTTTGTTACCAAAGCAAATGTAGACAGGATACTACTTTCTGAAATATAAATTAGGCTGAACGGGAAAATTTACCTTCTGAGCCGGCATTTCCCGAACAGAATATCTCATTCTAATCGCAAAACAATCAATTATGCGCTCTTTTTCAGATGGTATTGCAGGGCACTTTCTGCTTCCACACGGGCGTTATTCCAATATGTGCTTACCTTCCTGAATGTACTTTCTATTTCGCTTTTGTTTTTACCTGCCCTTCCATTTTCCTCCATAAAAACCAGGTCTTTTCTAATCTTTTCCATACCCAGAGTAAGCATACTACTCTTCATCTTGTGAACGACCTTTGAAAACAAATCAAGCTCATTGATTTTAAGGAGATGTTCAGATTCGGCCATTAATATAGGAATTTCTCTGATCAACATTTCCAACAACTCACCTATGAACTCCGATGAACCCAAAGATGCGTCCGAAATTGTTTGAAGGTTTATCCATCTGAACGATGAAATAGGTTTTTTCGATATCACTTCTAAACCGGTTTCCATTTCCTTTTGAGTCACTAGTTCGAAAATTGTACTTTTGAGTTCTTTAGCATTAAAGGGCTTAGTTAAACATTTGTTTGCTCCATCTGCCAGAGCCTTTTGCATCAGAGATGTTTCGGCACTTGCGGTTAGGGCAATTAATGGAAACTTCTTGAGTTTTCTCATCTTTCTTATTCTTTGTATGGTTTCAAATCCATCGAGCACCGGCATAAACAAATCAACAAGAGCAATATCAAACTGGGTCGACTTCAAAAATTCCAACGCTTCAGCTCCATTATTTGCAATGGTGTACTTCAATCCCCAATGCTTAAAATAGGATACTGCCACTTTCTGATTGGCAAGGTTATCTTCGACAAGTAAAACATTTATGGATTGCCCGCCAGAGAGAATTTCTTCATTGTCATTCGTTTGAGCATCAGCTTTAGAACTTACCTGAGTGGCAATTGAATATTTGATCGTAAATGAAAAAGTACTTCCTTTACCGGGTTTACTAACCAGTTTAATTTCACTTCCATGCATTTCAATCAACTTCCGTGTAATATTTAAACCCAATCCGGTTCCACCAAATTGCCTTACAACTTTTTTATCGGCTTGTTCAAATGCGTCAAAGACACTTTGTTGTTTTGCTTTAGGAATCCCTATTCCACTATCGGTAATTTTAAATAAAAGGTCAACCTTATTATCTTCTGAAAATGATGGTGATATTTCAATTTTCACGAAACCCTTCGATGTAAACTTGACGGCATTACTAATCAGATTATTCAATATCTGGGAAAGTCGCAATTCGTCGCCAACAATAAAATGAGGTGTGTCCTCATGGATACTTAGAATCAATTCAACTTTTTTCTCTTCGCAAGAAGGCTTGAAGGTTTGATAAATCGCACACATTAAACCTTTAAGATCAATTGGAGTATTATTGAACTCGACTTTACCGGCATCAATCTTAGACAAATCAAGGATATCAGATATTAAAGCCAGCAGGTTCTTGGCGGAAAAACTAAGGATCTCAAGATTTTGATCATTTCGGGCCGACTGACTCAACTGCATGAGGTCGGTGATGCCAACAATTGCATTTAGCGGCGTCCTGATTTCATGACTCATGGTAGCCAGAAATGATTCTTTTGCCTTAGAGGAATCTTCAGCCTTAAGCTTGGCAACTTTGAGTTCCTCCTCCAAATGCTTTTGTTCAGTCACATCGAGATGTATTCCTACCGACCCTACCAAAACACCATTATCGTTATAACGAGGTGCACCACTGATCACCCACCACCTCTGTTCTCCACTTTTGTTTCGAACGGGCAACGAATACATATCAGAAATTCCTTCCGTCCTTTTCTTGTTTTTCCTGTTAAGCAATTCCCTTCCTTCGTCACTCATAAACAACTTCGAAGCGGTTTGGCCTATCAGTTCATCCAAACTATATCCCGATAACTGGCAAAATGACTGATTGGCAAACTGAATTTTGTCATCAAGATCCACCTCCAGTAGACCAAGGTTCATGTTGGCAATAATATTCCTGTATTTCTCCTCCTGCAAAAGCAGGTTCATTTCTGCGTTCTTCCTTACAGAAATATCAATGGCAAGCGCAGTTAATTCAATTTCAGAACTTTCATTCAGGTGCAACTGTACACTTTGTCCGATCCAAATTTCCTTCCCATCTTTGGAATGTATCGGAAACTCAAAATAAGTAGTTGGAATACGGTTTTCGAATTGGTTAAAATAAAGTTGCGCCGCTTTTTCTTTGTAATCATCCCGAATCAGTTGCGAATAATTCATATGCAGCAATTCTTCTCTCGAATATCCTGTAATTCTTTCTGCAACTTTATTCACAAACCTGAAATTCCCCTGATAATCGACTTTATAAATAATGTCAGTAGCCTTCTCAACAATACTCCGGTAATTGAGTTCCGATTCTTTGATCACGTTTTTCTGATCATTAACCGTTTTCAAAAGATGCTTGATCTCTTCGGTGGTTATTTCCTGAGTCTTCAATACATGCAGCAAATCAATCATTGGGTCATGAAAAGCAAAATCATGTAATGTGAGTTTGTGCTCACGAACCTGATCCATTGAACCGAACCAGGGAGTTCCAACAAACAAGGCCTCTTCAGCTTGTTCCGAATACTCAAACTGTCCCCTTAATACAAACGAAGGCTGATTATTAGGCTGAATGATGGCAAGCTGGTTACAGGCTCGTTTTAACTCATCAATTGAATTTACTACTTCATCAGGCCTTTTTAGGATGAATTTATGATTGAAGTGGTCACCAACTTTAGCATGACATAATTTTGAAATAGAAGATCCGAGTCCCTTAATTTTCAATTTATTGTCAATCAGAATATAAAATGGAAACAGTCTGTTGAACTGAATAGCATTAAAAGTAAATTGAGGTGCTCTTGTATCCATATCTACCAGGCTACATTGAATATTTCGTGGGTCATACCTTCATTTCTCGACTGCAGTAATTTAACTGTGACGGGTGTATTATACATTTTCCCTAACCCATACAATAATCCTCTTACAAAATCCTGCAGACCTTCGCGCTTTGAATGATAGTGAATGTTCATCGACCGATCCTGAACATTACTAACTTTAAATTCAGGAGGTGTAAGCTTAGGATAAATGAGCATAACACGGTTGTGAAATACAGGTAAATTAATCAGGAACTCTCTTAATCCATCGCCCCCGGCTTCCATCAGTCCGCTGTACTTCATTTTTGCTGTTTTCAGTACCCAGTATTCGCCAAATAATTCAAGTACATCACCGACTTTAATGTTCATCTCGAGAGCAACAGCATTAGCCAATTTGTAAGTAATATCATCGTCATATGGCTCATTGCTGACAAAAAAATCGATATCAATCCCACTCCTTCTTTTAATGGAATTCCATTTATCAGGACCAAATTGTTCTACCACCAGATCTTCGATGGCTTTATTTACGATGCCGTACATGTGAAGAAATTATTTAGATTTTTGTCCGATTACCGTAATGGCATTTCCATTTGCGTGATTGTTACTGCTGAACCACATATCGAGTTGAATCATTAATTTGCAAAATGGAAGAGAAAGAAGCTGAGCTACAGGTCCGCCTTTTTTCATTAAATAAGCAGTTTCCCATGCAAAACGCGATAAAATACCATCTGTTTGAGCAGTATACACAACCTTGAACCCTTCCTTTTCAAAGCGATCTCTGAGTTGTTTCAGTGTATACACTTGTCCCGGGTGCTCGTGTTGCAACCACTCTTCATGTTTATGAAACCATTTCTTTGGGAAAACTGACGATTGAGTAACGTGCGGCATTTTGACCATGAGATAACCACCGGTCTTCAGCTTAGCCAGGGCGTCTTTGAATGGCATTTGCTCTTCATGAATGTGCTCAAAAACATCAACTGAATATATCAGATCAAAGGTATTGTCTTTGAGCGTATTCAGGTAACCCTCATGAATGGTTAGATTTGGCAGCTGCATTTTACTTTGAGCATACCTTACATTACGTAAGGCATCCTGATCAATATCAAGTGCCATGAGGTGAGCATGTTTCATTCCTTTTGCCATCATAAAGGAATACTCGCCATATCCACAGCCAAGATCCAAAACTGATTGCATTTTCTCCAATGGTAGCCGGGTGATTTGCTTTCTGAATACACGCGAACGCGCATAGTTTCCGATGTTGGTATATCCCAATACCTTGTTTATAATTTTTGATAACAATGGATTTTTCTGCATTTTGCCACTTAACAGAGGCTGAAGCATACCATACTCTAATTTGATTGTTTGCGACATATTATATGTTTTTTAATTGTTCTGTTCCTAATAATCTTTCTGCTTTTTGCCATCTCACATCCTGCTTTCCACTAAAATATCTGAACCATCCTGCAACAATACATACATGCATAAAATTGAAATAGAATGGTACAAATAGCGCTTTGATTTTAATGCCTTTGGTTTCACAATACCATCCTGCTAAAGCACATATATGAAAACAAATCTGAAATTCAAATAAAACCAGGTACTGCAATGAATCGAAAGCAATAAATGCATTGGAAATAAACGCCAATACTATAAGTAGCGGGCTTAATATCCATCGTGATACCCTGTGAAACAAATACTGAAAAGTGAACACCCCATAACTGAAAATATTCAATAAATCCGGGAGGCGGAAAACAGACTGTAATCCACCTGCACTAATCCTTACCTTTCTCTTGAACTCTTCATTGAGATTCACGGAAGGAAGTTCCCGGGCATATGCAGTTGGTTCATATGCAATTCTATAACCCTTTCTGATTATATTCATAGAAATAATAAAATCATCGAGTAACGTATCGTCGGGTATAGGTTCAAATAAAGTTGTCCTTACAGAAAATAATTCTCCTGCGGCACCAACAAGTGTGCTCAATTTTGCATCTTCGTGCTTAAGAAATGATTCGTACTTCCAATATAAACCTTCCGTTGAGCTTGCGTTGGCATCTGCTGAATCAACAACTTGTTTTTCACCACTAACTCCTCCTACGTATGGGTCGGCATAATGTACAACCATATTAATAAGTGCACCAGAATTTAGCATTACATTAGAATCTGTAAAAACAGTGACCGGTTCAGAAATCAATTTCATTGCACGGTTGATGGCTGCTGTTTTGCCTCTCCTTAAGGAGCTCCACAAAATCGTGACTTCTTTAAACCTTGAAGCAATTTCATTGGTTTTGTCGGTGCTGCCATCAGAAACGAGATAAATGTGCAGCTTATCTGCAGGGTAATTTAATGCAAGCGTATTTTTGATTTTACTTTCAATGATGGGTTCTTCATTGTACGCAGCTATTACTATTGCAACATGAGGCAGTTCCTCATCTGTTGTTTCTGATAATTGTCCATTTTTAAACAAGCGATTTACCGCCCAAAGTAAAATTCCATACCCTCCATAAATGAAGAATAGAAATCCTGCCGAAAATAAAAATATCTTTTCCATATTAATTGACTTTTTTAATTACCCTTGCCGGCACGCCGGCTACAATTGTACCTGCAGGAACATCCTTGGTGACAACGGCTCCCGCAGCAATTACAGCGCCATCGCCAATTGTAACTCCTTTAAGAATAATCGCCCTTGTAGCGATCCAAACATGATTGCCAATTATTACCGGAGATTCACCACCCTCAGAATTTAAGTCATTAACATCATGAAAGTCGGTATCCATTATTAAAACCTCAGGGCCAATATGAACACCATCTCCTATGACAATCTTAGATTTTGAAGCAATTCGAGCACCATTTATAAATGTATTTCGCCCAACTGAAATTTCACCTCCTTTAAAAACAGCTATCCTCACTTTGGCGATTTTCGACCACAGCCTGGTTCCATCACCAATAGTACACTTTCCTGAGATTTCAAGATCAGGTTTATAGCGGCAAAGAACTACTCCGGAGACTTCTGCTTTCCTTAAATAAAAGCGACTTAACAAAAGCCAAAACACCTTATCAATGACGGAAGCAAGTATTTGCATCCCACCCACCTGGTTTTTGCTTCTCCAGTTTCGGTAGTGTTCTATATAAGTAACCGGTAATGCTATCATAGTGTTATGCAAGTTTGTAAATAGCTAATAATTTTTCTGCTGAAAATTCCCAGCTAAACTTTTTGACTCTCTCACAACCTTTGCTTGCCAGAGCATCGGCCACATTTACATCAGACAATACTTTTGAAATGGAACCCGCAATCTCATGTTCGTTGGAAGGATCAACAAGCAATGCAGCCTCTCCGGCAACTTCCGGAAGTGCAGAAGTATTACTTGTTATTACAGGTGTTCCACAAGCCATTGCCTCCAGCATGGGAATACCAAAACTTTCTCTCAGGCTGGGATACAAAAACAAACTTGAATTTGCATATATGGCAGGTAAATCGGTATTTCGGATGTACCCTGTAAGATGAATTTTCTCACGCAAAGTTGTTGTCTGTGTTTTTTCAAGAACGGTCTCCAAAAACGATTCGCTTATATCGGCAATTAGCAATGGAAGCGGATTTACCGATTTTATGCAGTAATGCCTGTAAGCACGAAGTGTGTTAAAAATATTTTTCTTCGGGTCAGTGTTTCCAATATAAAAGATATACTGATCCGGCAAATGATACCGTTCTCTCACCTCCTTAAGCTGCTCGGGACCATTATGCGCACTGAAGTGATTTCCAATAGCGTTGTATACTACACTAATTTTTTCTTTCCCCATCCCAAGCACCGAACTGATTCTTTCTTTTTCATAATTAGATACAGTGATGATATGTCGTGCATTCCTTACCGAGGCGGGTACAATGTACTTTCTGTATATCCGGCCAAGTTTCTGGTACCAGTCAAATCCGCGCGAACTTGTATTCTCGAGAAATATAACATCATGTAAAGTGATGACCGTTTTACCTCGGTAAAGCAATGGACCGGTATTGCTGGTACAGTGTAACACATCGAGGTTGTATTTGAATGCATAAAAGGGCAAAAATATTTGCTCCCAGTCAGCATAGCTTATTCCCGGAACTAAAACAATTTTAAAATTCGGCGTCTCCTTGAGACACGATACATCATCACCCTTTTGAACAAAAATGAAATACTCATTAACTTTGTCAATCATTTGCAATTGCTTTATCAGCTCCAGAATAACAATGTCCATTCCGTGCTTTTTCACTCTGAATATTCTCTGAGCTTCAATTCCTATTCTCATCCTATTGTGCATTATGAGGTGTATGTATAAACTTTCTGGCGGCTTGCCCAGAAGTAACAAGCGCTTTTATCATTCCAAAGAAAACTGCCGGCAAACCCATAGTCAATTTCAATATTTCGCTAAATCGAATATGTTTACGGGAAGCTATCAGTATGGACGAGGAAACCATTGCAAAAATGATTGATGAAGCGATAAAATAATTTGCCTCAAGAAAGAATGTTGCAGGGATTAATATTAAAGATAGTCCGATAGTAACTATTCGGGGTAACAGGGAAAATTGTACTACCTTGTTAAAGTAATCGAAATTCCGATGGCTGATTAATTCGTAAAAAGCGCTAAATATATTTTTCTTGAGGAAATGAATTTGTGCGTAGGTCCACCTTCTTCTTTGGTTAACATAAACCTGGTGTTGGCTTACTTTTTCATCGTATACAACAATAGATTCCGCATATTCCATTGTGAAGCGATTCTTAAGCAGTCGTAATTCCATCTCCTTATCAAATCCTGAAAAAACATCCATATCTTCCATGACCATTCTGAAGGTATTCATGTCGATGATCATACCAGATCCTATTAAACTGGCAGACAAGCCTAACGCCCTCTGGCCTTTTCTGAATATATGGTTGTTTATTACTTCACTCAGTGAATCCAGTCTTGAAAGTACATTTTCTTCATTCTTTGCAACACGGCGTGCCTGGATAATTTTACTACCGTTAGCGATGTATGAAGCGGCAACCTTGAGGAAATCAGGTTGAATCACGTTATCAGCATCTAATATCACACAGGCATTATACTCAGTGAAACAATTTGAAAGATACAGTTGGATAGATTTGGCTTTGTTTCTGTTAGGGTCTTCGGGAACTTCAAACACTTCAACTCCCCTTGTCCTCAAGGCAGCAACTGTTTCCGGCTTAAAACAATCGGCTAACACAACGCATTTGAAATTTTCTGAAGGGTAATTCTGAGCCAATACACTTTCTGCCGACTTGATTATTACACTATCTTCCTTAAATCCCGGCAGGAGTACCAGAAAGTTGGGTGCATATTCACTTTGCTTCGATTTGGGTACACCGGGTTGTCTTAAAGCACCGGCAACTGAGAAAATAAAGAGATACGCAGCATTGTATGCCAGCACCAATATCATTAACCCTACTACTATTTCTGCTATCATTTTTTAATTTTATATCAGCAAATTACGCCAGTTGAATGGCAGTTTTACCCGAATTTTCGATGAATGAACTCATTGTGGCGATGAAATTGTTATTAAACATGTTGACCTGAATCGCTAATTACCTGTAGCCCCTTTCAGTATGGCAAGAGAGTTCCTGTGCCTTCCTGCAAATGTCTCATATACAATACTTTTGGGCAGAGCTAGCAAATAATAATATGACAACGAAATCACCTTTTGAAAAGGTTTAAAATTCCTTTTGACAAACAGTATTCTGTTCTTGGCCATATAGTAAGCTTTGAGTGGGGAAAACACGCCAACTGAAACCGATTGCTTATGTCGTATCCAGGATAGCCCGTTATAATAAATAGAATATCCGGCCCGTCTGGCCATCATACAATAATCATATTCTTCGTAGTATATAAAATATTCTTCCGGCAAATACCCAATTTCATCCATTAATTTCCGGCTAAAGATCATGCAAGCTCCGTGAGCAAGATCAGTTTTGTTTTCCGTATCATAGCGTCCATCATCAAATTCCTTATATCCAAAAGTGCTTCCGCTACAGGTGAAAGGATTTATTTCTGAAGTACCTGCATATTGGATAAGGTTATCGCTATAGAAAAACTTAATCTTTGGAGATACAATTCCTGCATCAGGAAATCTGTTAAATGTTTCAACCAAGGGTTGAAGGAAATCGGCAGGCACTTCAGTATCATTGTTCAACAGCATCAGATAATCTCCCTTTGCTATTCTTAGCGCAAGATTATTACCTCCAGCAAAACCCAGGTTCTTTTCACTTCTGATAAAATGCACTCCGGGGAACTTTGATTCATCGATCAGATTTTCAACTTTCGATCCATTATCGACAACAAAAACTTCAACCTCTTTATAAGTAATTTTTTCAAGACTCAGCAGACAGGCTTCTGTTACTTCCGGTTGATTATAGTTGACAAGAACTATAGAAACCAATGGCATTTTTTTGTTCATTTTACACTATTGATTGAACTTGATTTTTCAGTTAAAAAAACAATTGATAAATACATGAGAACTCCGGTTGGCATCTGACCAAATACCTGATTAGCATAACTGGCGACTAACACACCACAAATACCACATAGTAAGGCGATTTTCTGATTCCTTATGTCCTCTTCTTCTCCTGATTTAATTTGTTTAAGTGAATAAAAAACGATCACAATCATCATGGTCAGATAAAATACCAATCCGATATAACCATATTCAGCAGCAATACGCACATACCAACTATCCAGCGCCAGGTTAGCTAAGAATGTACCTGGACTAAATCGTTGTCCCCAGTAACCACCACTACCCACTCCGCCACCTAAAAGATGCGTATTCAAATAGGTTGCAAGACGCTTTTGATTGTCAAGTCTCACCTGAAATGAGGCATCCTGTGGGTTTAAGCTGGATCTTAATCGCTGAATTTGATAGTTGCCCTGTCCAATAAAAGTGAATTTCAATATAAAAATAATGACAGCCATGATAATAGTGCCTGCGGCTATAACCTTGAACTTTCGTATTAACAACAGGTACGTAAAAGTTCCGATAACAGGAATTGCAAATGCTCCTCTGGTTCCGGAAATCAACATTCCGTAAAAGCAAAGCAAAGCTGTTACTATAAAGAATATTCGCTTTAATGTACCTTTCTCACTTATTGAGAGAATTGTAGCAACAAGCGCAGTATGTGCCTGGGACGCGCCAAACTGTCCGGCATCAGAGTAAAATGAAAACACTCTAAGTCTTCCAAAAAGAAGGTGAGTTGTCGAATTCCCCGGAACACTTAGCCAGGCTTTTTCACCTTCATCTAAACCAATATACAACTGCTTTATTCCCCAAAGTGCACCGGCAATACTGAACAAAAACCACATGGTGATAAACCAGTTAAAGTCTGATTTATGATTTATACAGAGGTACCCCACCAAAAGTGTCAGAATGAAGTAAAGCGCAACTCCACGCATAGCATAAAACCACGCCTCAAAACTCCTTGCTTCAGGATTGACAATTTGTAAAAAGTTAAATCCCATCCATGTAACGACAAGAATAAAAACAGGGTTCTTTAATTGTGAAAATGAAATATCTTTAAACTGCTTGAGGAAATAAATAAAAAAGATGGCAATCAAGATTATATCAATAAACAAACCCAAAGGAAGATCAATATACCGGGTAAGTCCAACGCTTAAAAAATTAGCAGCCATGAGAAGGTAAAAGCCCCATCGAATATTTTGAACGATTTTCAAAATATAAACAGCACCAAAAGCAATAGATAAGATAGCGACAGGAGCCAACAGCTCAAATGTTTTTACAAGCCACGAAATTGCAATAATGGAAGCAACAACATATATATACTGTAGCAAAACAACAGACGAAATACCGTTGCTTTCTTTTATCCCCTTAATGCCCGTAAACGAGTTGCCCATTCGTTCTTTGGCCAGCTAATGGCCTTTTTATGTTTTAGTAACCAGTATCCTGAAATTATTCCCGTTATTACAGCAATGCTACTCACAGCAGCTACACCGGTTAACGATTTAAAATAAGTCAGGACTATTAAATTGCCTGTGATATTGACTACAATGAGTAAAAGTGTCTTTAACAGATTTAATCCCGGGTGACCTATGGCTTCCAGAGCGATTCCTGCAAATCGATCGGCCGGAAGCAGCAATACATAAACCAGGAACACTTCTAAAATCCGGGCAGATTCTATGTAGTCGCCTGAACCACTAATCAGCTGTATGGCATGGGCAGAAAAACCAAACAATATGATTACAACAGGCACAAATATTACGGAGACAAAAATGATTTGTGAAGCCAAAAAGCCCGAAAATCTTACAACATCATCTTTCAACTTCACAAGAGCAGGCAATGCTGTTGCAGCAATCGACCTCAACACCACTTCAAATACTTCAATGAGTTTTTGTGCCAGTGAATAAATCGCAACAGCCTGGTTTCCCAGAATACCTGCAATCATGAAGGTATCGGCATTTCTTAAAAGACTACTGCTCATGAGCGTTCCCACTGTATATTTCCCATAATTCAATATCATCTTTGCATACTTAATCTTAATTGCTTTAAATGATAAGTCGCTGCTGATTTGTAAAATTGAAATAGACGATGCTATGCCATAACCCATCAACTGACAGGTTGCGAGTCCGTTAAAACTCAGATTGTGCCATAAATAAAAAAACAGCAAAGCAATGGCTGAAACCAATACAAAGACCAATCTCAACCAGAATATTCTTACAAAACGATTACATCCAGTATTTTTCCACCATGATAAATTAAAAAAGGTCATCGCCAAACCGTATAGTGGATACCAGTAGGCCATGTCCTTCAGTAAAACATAATGTGATCCATTAAAAATAGTGATCCCATACACTGTCCATAGAAGTATTGAGAGTGTAAGAGTGAACATCAATGAAAGAGCAAGTGTAGTGCTTAATATAACTTTGTGGTTTCCTCTGTTTTCTTCGTGCTGCGAAAGTTCACGAACCACAAATGTTTGGAACCAACCATGTTGCATCATATCTGCCAGCGACAAGCTGCTGACAAACAGCAACCACCGGCCAACGCCTTCCTGAGGCAACAACCGGATTATTACAAAAAGCCATAAAAATCCAAAGCCTGCAATCAAAAGCTGATGCAGAAATGCATAAATCTGATTTGCTTTGGTTTTACTGATTCCTTTCAGCATACTTATCAAGTATTTCAGTGAACATTTTCGCTTTCGCCTTCCAGCTGTTAGAACGTGCCACAGCTTTTCTTTCACTAACTTGTTGAATAGAATTATTGGCTATTTCATTTTCAATCGTCTGTAAGAATTTACCGGCATCAACCGATTTCACAACCCTGCTGAGATCAAAAAGGTCAGCAAAATCAGTTGCAACAACAGGAATACCCATCGCCAGGTATTCGTTGGCCTTCATTGGGTAAATGTTTCTGGTGAATTCATTTTTTACAAAGGGGATAATTCCTACGGTAAACCCTTTGATAATTCCCGGTAAATCTGAATAAGGCATTGGTCCGAAAAATGTAACATTAGGCAATGAGGCTAATTTCATGTGGAAATTTCCTGTAATTCTCCCAATGAAATGAAAATTCCAACCGGGACGTTGAGTGGCCATTGCACTAATTAAATCGTAGTCGATTCTGTCATCGACACTTCCTACATATCCAATAATAATTTTTTCATCTTCTGAAAGAGCGTCATCGTTAACAGATTCCCTGTCAAAAATTGTGAGGTCGACACCATTGTTTATAACATGAGCATTAGCTTTGCCTGAAGCTTTTCCTTTAGCTAATTCATCCGAGGTAAAAATCAATGCTTCTGCATTTTCAATAAATTCCTTTTCAAGCCGACTTCCGTGTTTTGACGCCCAATTTGCTGCATCAATGTTGTCGTAACAATAATAAACTGTCAAAGCAGGTGCAAACACCATAACACTTTCAAATCCAAAATGTGGGTTGAAGGCATTAATCACCACCGGTGAATTGATACCCAATTTTCTCATGGCTCGCTTAATTCTGCCTTTTAAAAGCTTCAGGTTCAATTTTTGAATAATGCTATAAAACCGGGGACTCGAAATCCAGTTAAAAGGAATTACAGGAGGCAATGACAATACATGAAGCAACCCACCGTTTTCAAGATTTACAGTCTCAATAGGATTCTTTACTCCCAAAACTCTTGCAACAGGTATGTAACGATTTTTAAAACTGTTGACCAGAATATCTTTCCACGAATATGCATAATCAACATACAATACATTGTGATTGACTGCAATCTCCTTCATGATCTGTATCGTAGACTTCACATAATCGCCTCTCCAGCTGGGAAAAGCATGACACACTATATCTTTTCTCTCCATCTTAGCTATATCTGTTGAGAATACCTTTTATTCTTATTCGAAAGTTGCTTCTCTTTTTTGGAATTTCGCCAAGGAATTTGTCGAGATAATGCACCCTGCAGTTAACCAGAACAGCAAAAATTCCTGAATTAATAGCTTTCCACTTTTCAAGTTCTTCAAAACAGTACTCATCCAGCTTTAAAGAAGCATCAAGAATCAAATAAATTTTCCCGGCTTTCTGTAACTCTTCATTACTAAAGAGTTCTCTTTCTTTCCATTGAGAGATTCTGATTTTAATATGACCCTGACTATTCATCTCATTTGAAAGTGCCTTGGCATTCAGGTTATCACAAATTCCTTTTGAAAGGTCGGAAGCCATAGCCTGAAGGTCTGTATCTGTGCTGTGGAAGGGGACTAGCAAAATCTCAGATGGAACTGGTCCGGAGCCCTCATCCAATACTGACAGCAGCCATTTTCGTATGCTTGCCTGGTGGACCTGTTCAAACAATACATCAGAATCTTTGACGACCCTTGCAAATGCTGTGGCACATGAAATGCCTGTCAGCTTTTTCAATTTCAATGGGTTGGAAATACTATCATCTAAGTATGCCCCTATTATTAAAACGACAATGACCAAAATAAAACTGCTTGCAAAACCGGCAATTACAAGAATCATTCGTTTTGATGAATTCGGAATTACCGGTAAATCGGGAGGATCGGTAACAGCAATATTTTCATTAACAATGAGGTTGCGTTCCCTGAGCCTTGCCTGATTTAAATTATGAAGTAAACTCAGATATTCCTTTTCAGAAACATCAACATCTCTTTCCAGTTTGTTAAGATCAGAACCCATTGGGGCAAAACGGTCATATATTTTTTCAAATGCCTCCTTATTTTCTTCTAAAACTATCAGCTGAGCTTTTGTTTGTTCCGATTCAATAGTAAGGTCAACCCATTGATCAAGCAGATTTTTACCCGGCACACCTTCCGTTGAGTTGGTTAGCTGAAACAACCTTTGGATACTTTCTTTCAAATCGGATTTGAGTATTTCGATCTTAGGATTTGCTGAGTCAGCCGATAAGTTGTGCTGAACCAAATTGAGACCCATTGAGGTATATTCTGATGTCAGGTCATTACGCAATTTCATAACTTCATCACTCTGAAGCTGCAGGATAGCGCGGTTATTCAATTTGCTTTCAATCTTAAGTAAAGCCGACTGATATCCATTAAGGTTCATTTGCAAATTTGATTCGATCTGCTCATAATCCTGCTTCTGATCTGCTATGTATTTTGTTTGTTCATAGTAGTTTATTACTTTATTATTGATCCTGAAATTTTTGAGTGCCGCTTCGGCTGTTTGCAATTTGCTTAAGGCGGCCTTCGTTTGTTCCTCAAAATATTTTACAACATTGTTAACCTCACCCACACGCATTCCTTTGTATTTTTCGAGGAATACTTCAGCCAGAATATCAAGCGTCTTTTTTGTAATATGTGCTTCCTCAGAAGTATATTCAACTTTTACCATGTCGCTGAAACCGATGCGTGTAGCCTTTATTGTTGCCAAAGTACCTATGCTGAACGGGTTTCCATAGCGTCCATAAAGAAGTTGATAGATACGGTTTTCTTCGCCTTTCAGTAATTCTGCCTTCAGGTTTATAAAAGTTTCTTCTTCAGTGACACCAATCACATCTGCCATTCCGGCAGAATCAGCGAGCCATTCAAATCGATCCATTTTACACTCTGAAATGGTTCTTCTGATATCTTCATGCCTATGGAGTAAGGATGCTAATAATTTTAATGAAACAATTTTCCTGGTTTCTTTTGACAGAATAGTATTGATAAGATTATCAAATTTTGAATTTGCAGCATGATAATCAACCTTACTCTCCATATCATTTTCAACGTTATAGCCGCTGGCAATTCCGGTGTAAATAATCATCTCGGAAGAGTATGTTTTAGGAAGGTTACGAGTTAGAACAAAAATTAAAATAGCTGTCCCCAGTGGCATCACAAAGACCCACTTTTTATTTCTAAGTATCAGCTGAATAAACTCGACAAAATTCATAATATGTCATCCGGTAAGTTCTGATATGAAATTTCGGATTGCATTGGTTTAAGGGTAATTAATAAATGACCTGCCACACATTTGTTCCAGCTCCTGATAATTGGATTTGAGATCATTTATGGTAAGCACTAATTCTGTTTGAGCCTTGTTGTAAATTTCTGTTACTCTCGAAAGTTCACCAAGTTCAATTACTCCCTGGCTGAATTCCTTTTCCGCCATTTTAACATGCATATATGAAGCATTTAACGCTTCACTCCGTATCTTTAAAATACTTTGATGCATCTGAACTCTTTGATAGAGTTCGGAAACCATTCTCCTGATTTCAAAAACAGTTTGCTCACGCTTGAATTGGGCCGTTTTCTCTTCCGATTTATAAACATTTACCAGATTACCATGACTAGCCAATTCAAAGAGTGAAAAGGAAACATAAGGGCCGTAGCTGTATCCCGTTTCGACCTGATTAATTACATCATTCCCATAGCTTCCTGTTTTAATATTAGCTCCAAATTTGATCGCGTCAAGCCATTGCTTCTTAACGCGCTTAGTATCGTATCCGGTCTTCTCTATCAAAGCATCCTGCATTTTCACCAAAGCAGAATTTTCAATAGCCCACGTACACAATGAATCAAAAGGAGGAAGCTTTAATGCATCTGCCTGCTTTTGCTCTCCCGTTATAAATGGCACATCCTGCTGTGCAAAAGCCAAGCAGGATAAGAGAAAATGTGCCACAAACAATAAACACCTCATGAATTTATACATTCTCTTGCCGGAATAGTGCCGGGATAGTTTTTATAAGGATCTGGAAGTCGGTTTTCAAAGAGCAGTTCTGCGCATACACTCTGTCAAGTTCTACCCTTTCCTCTTCGGAAACTACCGACTTACCTCTTTTTGTTACTTGCCATAGTCCTGTTAGTCCCGAAGGAGCATTAAATCTTTCTATTGCGTGATCGGTAGTCAATTTCTCTGCTTCATACACCGGCAGAGGACGATTCCCAATCAGAGACATATCGCCTCTCAATACATTTATCAGCTGCGGGAGTTCGTCAATGCTCGACTTCCTGAGAAAGCGACCAACTCTGGTGACACGTGGATCGTTCGATATTTTAAAAAATGCCGCTGTACGCTGTTTGTCTTTCCGCATCAGAAACATGTTTTCACATATTGTTTCATTGTCGCTTACCAAAGTTGGTGAGCATGGGCGTTGGAGCATTGCACAAAATGGACACTCCTTTGTATCCTCCTGAATAATATTGCTGTTTTGATACTGATTCAGCGTCTTCATTAAAGCCGTTTGTTTATCTGCATCGGTATACATTGTTCTGAATTTTAGCATTCCAAACACTTTGTATCCCTCTCCGACACGATCTGAACTGTAAAGAACCGAGCCCTTCGACTCTAGTCTGATGGCAACAGCAGCCAGCAACATGACCGGTGCTGCAACAATCAATCCGGTGATTGACACAGCAACATCAAATGCCCTCTTGAATTTTTTATAACTATTCATTTCTGTGATGTATTTCTTAATTTCTGATTACATTGTTCAAACGAACTCTTAACTCCTCAGGGTTGAAAGGTTTAACTATATAGTCACGTGCCCCAAGATTGAAACATTTCATTTTTTCGCCACTGTTCTCAACACTTGATAACATTACTACCGGAGGTATATCAAAATTGTTGTTCTGCAATTCTCCTAAAAATTCCACTCCTGTCATTCCAGGCATAATAATGTCTACAATGATTGCGTTGGGCTTGTTACCTTCACTTAACCAGCTAATGGCGTCCGATGCGTTATCCTTTTCAATTACATCATAAAAATTGCCCAGATAATGACTTAACAATTTTCTTGTGGATGTCTGATCCTCGATAATCAACAGTTGTTTTTTCATGTTTTGTTTATTTAGATGCAAATTTGCGTTCACTTTTGTTATACAGCGGTCTTATTTCGATGAAAACCGGTTTCCTATCGTTAAAAAACTATAAGCAGCAGTCCAATTTTTCTTCATATGATGTTCAGTTTAGACTGGAGCTCTGATTTGTATTTATTACCTATGGGAATGATTTTCCCACCTACTATAGCAGATTCAGATTCAATATTTTCCAGGAAACTCAGATTGATAATATAAGAGCGATGAACCCTCAAAAATTGTTTGTTACGTTTGAGCTTGTCCTCTATGTTTTTCATGGTTGAATTCACCACATAGGTTTTACTCTTCAGATGCACTTTAACATAATCACCCAATGCTTCACAATAATGAATGTCGTTTTGATGTACCTTTGACAAAAGCCCATTCTCCTTTATAAAAATATACTCCGAAGTGTTGTCAGCCTTTTTCTCAACCTGCTTGAAAATACGCTCCATAGCCTTCAAAAACTTACTGTATTCAATAGGCTTAACCAGATAATGTACTACCTTATGTTCAAAAGCTTTTACAGCATACTTATCGTTGTTGGTAACCAGTACAACAGGCGGTAGTTCTTCAAAAGATTCCAATAACTCAAGGCCCGACATCTCAGGCATCTCAACATCAAGAAAAATCAAATCAATTGTCTCCGCATTCTTGCGGATGTAATTTGTTGCAGTAATCGGGTTGGAAAAATCAATCGTAACACTGATTCCTTCAGTGTTGGAAATGTAATGCCGCAAAAGCTTCACAGCTACCTGATCGTCATCGACGATGATACAATTGATCATGAGACAGTTTTGATTTTTTTAAGTCCTCTCTTACGGGAGTTGACCTAAAATTTCAATTAATGTACCTCAGGTGATCGAACGTATTAAAGCGGGCAGCTTCTTTGAATAAGTGATTACACGAGTTAAAAGATTGACTCCTTTTGTTTTGCAATAGGAAATCCATCTTTAATTGCATGTGTTTTAACGGGGACCTTTAAGCAAGGTTACTTAAAATATAATATCACATACTCCTGTTAATCAATGATATATGAAATTAATTAGAATAATAACAAGAGGTTACAGATTCCAAATGACAGTAAAAATCAATTAGTTGTTTTTCGTTTCAACTCCTTCATCAGGTCTTCCAGGTAATCGGTTTGCACTTCCTGAATCTCGAGCAGCTTTTTATTCTGATGTATGAGAAGGTGATCCATCTTTTCATTTAATAACTGTATTTCCAGTTCTGCTTTCAGGTTAATCTTATAATCGTGCTCACTTCTTTGTCGGTCCTTTTGCTCCTGACGGTTTTGGCTCATCATGATTACCGGTGCCTGTATTGCAGCAATGCAGGAAAGTATAAGATTTAATAATATAAAAGGATATGGATCAAAGGAGCGATTTCCTAACCAATAAACATTGATCGCCATCCATATCATAATAAAGGAGAAGAATACAATAATAAAATACCAGCTTCCGCCGAAGGATGCAATTCGATCAGCTAATCTCTGGCCAAAAGTCAGTTGTGAATCAAGTTCATATTGCAGATTTTCAGAAAGAATGCTGTTGGTCTGAATCGCGTTCATCACATCCTTGTCAATGGCAGCCAATTCGCCCCGCTCTTCCAGTATTAAAGTAGTGAGGTACTTCCTTCGGAAAATGTTAAGCTGGTCCAATGAGATGTAATCCTCTTCGGTGAACCCCGGGTGCTCACTTCTGATAAGATTGAATATCCCCTTTCTGATTTCTTTACCGGCTACTGCTTCGCCATTTCTGATCTCTTCTTTGGTAATGAAACATGTCGACATACCCGTATGATTTTATTGGAATGTCGTAAATTACTAAATAAAAATGAATTTCGGGTTAAGACCCAGCTCAAATAATTCCTTAAAGGTCAGTCCAGTAAGCCTTTGTCACCATACAACTCTTCAAGTCCCAGTTTCTGAATGCGTGATAAAATAGCTCCCTCTGATCTTCCCATTAGTCCTGCAATTTCATGTAACATCTGGCCTTCACAATAATATTCAGTAAGCATTTCGTCGAGTTCAGCTGACCAGGGCATATAAGCAGCTTTATGTTTTTCTCTCCGGCGATCTAAAGTACTAAGTTTCTTTTCTAAATGCAATTTAAGTTCATCTAAATTGACTTTATCCTTTTGAAACATTGCCATCATATCAGCATCGGGCATTTTTGGTGTTTTCACAACCTTAATTTGCTCTGTAACAGGGAATGCTTTGGGTAACAAACTTTCATGAATACTGATTTTACACCTGGTTCTTGTGACTGCCACGTAAAGCAGATTTATTTCTTCTGCTATTTTGGGAATCTGCGATTTATCAAACGCACTATCACGCATCATTTTCTCAATTTTCTCTTCGTTAATAAAATCATTTACAATTTCGATTTCATCATACTCCATTCCTTTGCAACGATGGACAGTTGAAAAAATCACCTGAGCTTTGTTTCTGTCACTATTCTCAACATGCTTCATTTTGATCTTACGTAAAATTCCCGGTATTTCATTTCCGTACTTTTTTACAATTTCAACCATCATCCCCAGCTGACCATCTCCGGCTTTTTCAATGTAATCTTCAAGATCTTCCAGAGATTTCATTTCTCTGATCAGCTTATCCCGTATCTGATTTTGCTTACCGTTATGAAGATTTAAAACATCGTATAAAGAGGCACCTTCATCGGCATAGGTATAGGAGTTAATATTCCCTTCAAAATAAATTTGTTTGATATGTGATTTTTCGGTTATGTATTCAATTGCTTTAAGCAGCAGCCCCAGATTGGTACGGGCAATCACAGCCTTCGAAACAATTTTCCCCGGAAGTGCCGAACCGGTTATTAACACTTCTTCATGAGGCATTAAATGCGACTTATAGCGGAGAACCTGCGAAGCCAGATCAGCTATAATTTGATTAAATCGGAAACTGTTGGATAACTGAAAAGTTGGGAATTGAGCCCTCTCCAGAGAATTCACTGCATGTCGCCATCCATAGATTTGCTGATGGGTATCACCAACAATTACTTTTGTCGCCTGTTGTCTTAGCACAACATCCAGCATGGCTGCAGAAGCATCCTGAGCTTCATCAAACAAAATATAATCGTAATCCAGCCGAGGTGCAGAAAGCTGATATTTCTTCAGATAGAAATCGTGTGTAATGTCTATATGTTGCGATTCCATCATATTTAAAAAACGCATGGCACACGTTTCTATAAACTGATAGTTTGACTTTACAAAAGCGCGCACCTTTTCTTCCTGAATGACATTTTTGTAATCCAGATCTCTGAGGCTTAAAGCATCGCTGTTACAAAAATAGTTTACAAACCGGTTAATGTGGCTGGCCAGAACAAACTCACTATGCTGTTCCCCGTTTGTCCTTAATCTTAATATATCAACAAGTTCATGTATCAGATAGCCTGTATGCTTGATTTTGAATCCATTTGGAATTACAATGTTTTTATATGCAAGAGAATGTGCTGTTTCAACCTTGATATTGTTAAACCCCATCCTTTGAAACCTTGCACCTGCATCGAGCTTGACTGATTTGTTAAAGGCCAGATACAAAATGCTGCTGCCGGGAGGCCTGGTACGGGCATATTCGATGATAGTGGTGGTTTTGCCCGATCCGGCTACGGCATTAATTCTGATGTCTCCGGATGATTCTAAAATTAGTTTTTGTTCGTTCGTTAAAGGAAGCGAACCTTTACTGGCTGCATTGACCATAGATGAAAAACGGTTAAAAGTGAATTAGAAAAACTTTGTCGGCACAAAATTAGGAAAATCCTAATTCAATTCAAAATGCCGGATTTTACATCCACTTTACCTGAATATGAAGATGGTTGTCGTTATCAGGGAACACAATTCCTAATTGTCGAACCAAGCCGGCCAAATTGGCATCTCTGAGTTCTGAAGGGCTGGCACTTTTGAATTTGGGAAGCGAATGGTTGCTGAAGAATGCCCCCTGAAATGGTAATCCGAATCCTATTGATTTCTTAAACCGGGTTGGTAGCGAATTTAACCCATTCAGAATTTGGATGACCATTTGTGTTGCTGCAGGATCTGAAAAATCCCTGTTGCTGTGGTTAATGTCAATACACCTTCCTGCACAATGCCCTGTACAGGATCCATCAGCAGCTGCGGATCTTATGAAACTTCCAATTACAATTTCCCGATAGTTATTTGCAGCAGCAATTTCACCAATATGATAGATGACAGGCAGAATCTGAATGATCTGGCTCACAGGATTAATTCTCAGCACCTGCTTCAAAGCTGCTATTTCTTCAAGCTGACTTTTCGAATTAAAACGGGTTCCGAGAAATCCCTGATTCATCCTCTCCAGAATTCTGGTTGCGTACCATTGATTGAATCCTGCTATATTAGTTACATCGGGAAAACTTGCCTGCGAAGGGACCGAAATCACTGCAGGACTTCCCGCATGTAATTTTGTTGATAAAATCCTCCATGAAACAGGACCCAAAATGCCATCGCAATCTTTTTCAGCAAAGCCCTGTGCTCTTTGCCATCCTGCCAAAGCCTTCGCAAATTCGGTTTCCCCTAAACTAACATTGGAAAAACCCGAATATGGCAAAACGATTTCGTTTATCTGATCATAAAACTGATCCCATCCCAATGTCTTGCTATATTTTCTGTTAGCTGCAACTGCATTTGAAAAATCTGTCCCGGTCATGGCTTCAGCAATTGAATCAGGACTTGCTTCATTGGAAGGTGCAATAGCACGTTCACCCCATGTTCGCCATTCAGGTAGAATGGGGTTTCCACTTCCACATTTAAAGTCAGAGCCACCATCTGTCAGTCCTATATTGTTAATGGCCCACTGCCCTACATGATACCAAACATCGGGACCGGGATCATTTTCTCTGTTCTCTGAACTCTGGCGGTGCGCCTGAATGTGAGTAATGCCAAGCACCAACTTAAGATATCCTGCCAAATATTTTCCTGCAGCGAACTGCAAAGGTGTAGGGTTGTCATTGCCTGTGGATCCATCACCACTCCACCAACGACCTTTTATGCTGGGGAAATTACCCTCAAATTCAACAGCAACACTTCTGAAGCTCAGACATTGTCCGTGATAAATGAGTCTGGAAAGAGGGTGAAGTTGAATGATTCGGCCATCAAATAAGATGCAAAAGTGAGCACCGGTTTTCAGATAACTGTTCGGATCGCTGAACTGTCCGGTTGTACGGCTACGACGTTTCATTGCCATCTGATGCAGCACAAATGACCACAGCTTTCGCGGGTCTCGGAAACTTCCCGTTATTTCGGATTTTTCAATAACAGCTTTTGCGGTAAAATCTTCTATTTTGGTAGAGGCTATCTGAAGATATTTCTCTACCAAATTTTTCCAGGATGTTCCTGAATACTTTAAATATGTTTCAGCCTCCAGCAGGGCTCTTTCTGTTTTAAAATCGGGCTTCCCTGTTTCGGGAATTCCTTTTAGCTTTTGAAATGTTTTTAATGCTTCAACTGCTTTGGGGTCGAGTTGATTGTCATCATTAAGTTGTACGGAAAGAAGTTTACCGACAACAAATTTTGCCCACGCCACATGACCTTCCGTTGCCGGCTTTACGACTTGTGGGGTTTCATTGAGCAATAATGACTCATGAATTACTTCATCAAGATGAAACATCTCAGAATTTATAAATTCCCGGGGATAGGAAGCAGAAGGATTTAAATTTGTTTCACCGGTATCAAAATGTTCATCAGAAAATGTTTCGTGAGTATGATCTGCATCACTCGATTCGAAAACCTGATTCTCACTAAATGCTTCTTCATTTATTTCTTCAAACGACTCATAATGCTCGTCTTGAAATTCACGATCAGGTGATACAGGTGTGTCGATTCCCAGCTTATGAGCCATTGCTTTCCAGCTTGTTTTGCCAAGAATTCCATCAACATTATTACCGGTAAAACCCTGCTTTTTCTGCCATGCTGCAACAGCCGAGGCAAATTGTTCCGGACTCTGAATTTTGCTGGCGGATCCGGTTACTTTCTGCAGGTAGATCG
>ERZ650309.142-NODE-142-length-35407-cov-7.417968_pt1 | contig 35407 bp, 53 predicted proteins | sample MGYA00376245_ERZ650309 | MGnify/ENA primary metagenome ERZ650309 (study PRJEB26733, sample SAMN07839294) | wastewater metagenome | biome: urban; feature: wastewater treatment plant; material: waste water | place: USA: North Carolina | collected 2016-04-26 ... | reverse complement strand
TGCCCGGTTTATGGAGGGTTTATGACCGGCCACAAATTCCGCAGACCTGACAAAGACTGCATATCTCATGCCGAACTATTACGCCGGTTTGATTACGTCGGCAAAGACGGCCTGAGACGCAAAGACTCATCACGCGGCAAGACGGGAAACGTGAATACGACAGGATACGTCAGAGTTCAAATCGACGGCAAGAGCTATCTCATGCACCGTCTCGTCATGTTCTACCATACAGGCAAATGGCCGATTGAAGTGAACCACAAAAAGCGAAATAAGCAAAATAACTCCATAGAGAATTTAGAAAGCTGCGACCGCAAGACTAACCAGACACACGCTCTCGGCATCCGCTGTGCAGCATATCGCGGCAAGAAAAAGATTGCCGAGTTTGAGTCAATTGCTATCGCGGCAGCATGGGCGAAGGTAGAGAGAAAGGTCATCGAGCGGGCAATCGTGAGCGGGGCAGAAAAAGCGGGCTTCACCTGGCGGACGAGGTAACGTGAATGGGTTGGATAATCAGTCAAGCAATGGTTCAGCATTGCGAGAACTTGCGCTATTCGCAGGGACAGGTGGCGGGATCCTTGGCGGGCACCTGCTGGGCTGGCGCACAGTCTGCGCCGTCGAGTGGGAACCCTACCCCGCAAGCGTACTTGTCGCCAGACAAAATGAAGGCATTCTCCCGCCTTTCCCGATCTGGGATGACGTGCAAACTTTTGACGGACGGCCATGGAGAGGCATTGTTGATGTCGTATCTGGGGGGTTTCCCTGCCAAGACATCAGCGTCGCAGGTAAAGGCGCAGGCATTGACGGCGAACGCTCAGGAATGTGGCGACACATGGCGCGAATTACCGGTGAAGTCGCCCCTGATTTTGTCTTTGTCGAAAACTCGCCCGCGCTCAGAACACGGGGGCTTGACGTCGTTCTCACTGACCTTGCCTGTTTGGGGTATGATGCACGGTGGGGCGTTATTGGAGCGGACGCCGCCGGCTTTCCGCATCGTCGCGCCCGTTTCTGGCTTTTGGCCTACACCCCGCGCGGGGCGACCCGGCTCGCGTCCGAACGGGAAAGGCGGCAAAGTATTGCAGGAAGAAGTGCAAATTGCCGAGGGGATACGCAAACGCGGGCAGAAAGTAAAACCAAAGAGCCTGCCCGGCTTGTCACCGGAGTGGGTCGAGTGGCTCATGGGGTGGCCAATCGGGTGGACAGACTTAAAGCCATTGGGAACGGACAAGTTCCTGCGGTGGCAGCAGCAGCGTTTAGATATTTAAGCCAAGGTATACTATGAAAACAGACAACCGCATGATTGGCCTATTCGTCAAAGGCGCGCGCAAACCATACCGCACGTTCAAAAGCCAAGCCGAGGCGGCACGGCTATGTCTAACGTAGCCAAACTACAAAAGGCTCTCGAAGCGGCTGAAAACATGACAGACGCAGAATATGAAAACCTGCACAATGTTGCTAAAATGTTTGACTACCAAGGTACAATTATTATTGATTGGGATGGCCATATTGCGCATAGGGCGTACGTAAAAAAATTACTTCAGCAATCCGCGCAAAGGCCGAAACTATGAGAGCAAGGACGCACAAAACCAGGCACGGACGCCAAAAGGTTTTCACATGCTCAAAATCAAACTCCGCGTTTACAATGCGCGGTCAAAAGAATGCAATCTCTGCGGGGCGACGCCTGACCACTTATGGAAGTTCGGGCGCGTGTCTGCGGATGTACGCGCTAATCATTTCTGCGATGTCTGCATGAATTTACTTGACGACAGCACCGCGAAAGCTTAGCTGTCTACGTCGGCGAGGGGGAGCAATTCCCCCGCCTTCGCTTAGAACCAAAACTAAGTAAAAACAATTTGGAGCGAAGGTTAAAGTGACTGACAAACAAGAATATTTTGATTTTCTCATGCGTAAGATACGCATTGCGGAAAGAACAGGTGTCACAGATGTTTCTGTGGATATACCAGAAAAGTTTAAAGATGGCACGACAATCAAGCCGCACCAGCGCGATGCCGTCGCATGGGCAATAGAGGGCGGACGGCGAGCGTTGTTTGAGTCGTTTGGCTTAGGCAAAACAATACAGCAGCTATTAATTTGTAACATACTTGCCGCACATGAAAACGGCAGAGCGTTAATCATTTGCCCGCTGTCTGTGAAGCGAGAATTTGAGAATGAGGCAAAGCGAAAGCTAGGCATAGACATTACATATATCAAAAGCCAAGCGGACGCAGTTAGCGCAAAGACTTCGATATGCATAACAAATTATGAGCGTGTAAGAGATGGCGACATTGACGTGTCGCAATTCGTTATTGTCTCGCTAGACGAGGCATCTGTTTTGCGGTCGTATGGGTCAAAGACATACCAAGAGTTCTTGCCGAAATTCGCGGGGATAAAGTACAAATATGTCTGCACCGCTACACCTTCACCAAATCGGTTAAAAGAGCTAATTCACTATGCCGGGTTTTTAGAAGTTATGGATACGGGGCAAGCTTTGACGCGGTTTTTTCAGCGCAATTCTCAAAAGGCGAACGAGCTTACACTGTACGAACATAAAGTCGATGAGTTCTGGCTGTGGGTAGGGTCGTGGGCATTATTCATAAACACGCCAGCAGACTTAGGATATGACGCCACAGGCTACGACATGCCACCGCTAAAGGTCGAATACATCGAGGTAGAGTCAGAAAAGGAAGTCTCGCAGCGGTTTCAGCAATTAGAGATTGCACGGCGCCAAGTTAATTCGCTAAGCGATGCGGCGAGCGAAAAGCGCAATAGCATACCGCATAGATTATCTGCGGTAAAAACGATATTAGCAAAGCATAAATGGGAGAACGCTATTATCTGGCACCACCTAGAAAGCGAGCGCGCCGCGATTATGAAAGACCTTGACGGAGCTGTTGACGTGTACGGTTCACAGGACATCGAGGTAAAAGAGAACCTTTTGCAGCAATTTGCAGACGGTGAAATCAAATACTTGGCGACTAAGCCAGAGATCGCGGGGCAGGGTTGCAACTTTCAAAGGCATTGCCGCATCGAGATCTTTATGGGGATAAATTACGAGTTTAATGATTTTATTCAGGCCATCCACCGTGTTTATAGATTTGGGCAAGAACGCGAGGTCATTATCTATGTCATTTACACAGAATTTGAACATGAGATCCTGACGGTGTTAAAAAACAAATGGGAGCTTCACCATGAGATGAGCGCGCAAATGCGCAAGGTGATTGCAGAGCATGGCCTACACATTACAACAAAAACAGCATTTAAGAGGTATCTAATGGACGCACGACAAGAAACAAAAAGCCAGACATTTCACGCGGTAAACCGTGACAATGTACTTGAAACAAAAGATATGGAGGCGGATTCAGTCGGGTTGATAGTTACATCTATCCCGTTTGCAAATCACTATGAATACACGCCGACATATAACGACTTCGGCCACACGTCAGACAATGATGAGTTTTTCGCTCAGATGGATTTTTTGACGCCTGAGCTTCTGAGGGTATTGCAACCGGGCAGAATCGCGGCCATTCATGTCAAAGACCGTATATTGTTCGGCAATGCAACCGGCGACGGGATGCCAACCTTAGACCCATTCTCTGACTTGACGGTCATGCATTACCTTAAGCACGGGTTTAAATATCTTGGCAGAATACACGTAAACACGGATGTAGTTCGGGAGAATAATCAGACATACCGTTTAGGCTGGACAGAAAATAGCAAAGACGGGACAAAGATGGGCGTCGGGTGCCCGGAATATGTTTTGCTATTTCGCAAGCTGCCATCGGACAAGTCAAACGCCTATGCGGACATACCGGTCATAAAGTCTAAGGAATACTATGGTAGAGGTCGATGGCAGATTGACGCTGACGCATTCTGGCGTTCAAGCGGCGATAGGTTGTTGACAGCTGACGACGTTAAGAGCCTTGCCGATCAGTCTAAAGTTTTTCACGGGTATAAGCAATTCAGCAAAGACAATATATACGACTACAAAACTCACCTGGAAATCGCAGAGACGCTAGAAAAAAACGGCAAGCTATCCGCGACATTTGGCACCATGTCGCCAAGCGCGACAGATGCAAACACATGGGACGATGTAATGAGGTTTAGGACATTAAACCTTGACCAAGCTAACGCCAAAAAGCAAAAGCACGTTTGCCCATTGCAGCTAGATCTGATTGAACGCTTAATCATTCGATACAGCAACGAGGGGGAGAAAGTTTTAGACCCGTTCGGCGGTATAATGTCTGTGCCGTATGTTGCCGTTAAGACTGGGCGTTTCGGTATGGGTATTGAGCTCTCAGCGGATTACTATCGCGACGGCGTCAAATATCTTAAAGACATGGAGCAAAAGATATGCGCGCCGACATTGTTTGAAGCCTTAGAGATCACTGGCACATAGTTGGAAACGCCTTGACACCCTGCACTTGTAGCACATACAAGCGCAGGCCGAAAGGCGCACCGTTTCGCAGCGGTAAATAACTGAAGGGCAGAGATAGCCAAAGCGGCTGCCCTCTCACACCGGTTGACCTTCAGCAGCCATGTGAGATGCGAAGGGCACCGGCTTTGGCTATTTTTATTTGGGGGATACAATGAACGATATTCACATTGATGATTTAACGGATATGATAATTGCGGATAGTGTTGACTTGCCATTTTTAGAATTTCGCGGGACTGTTTTTAATCAATACCGCACTGCGCTTGCTGATGAAAGAAACCTTGCATGGGTTCTTTGGATGCTGCAAGAAAAGTAAACGGCAATGAAAAGAAAATACGTCAGCTAATGGCTAAACAGATTCATAATCAGCATGAAGACAAGAAAGATCAAGCCGTCCAAGTCAAGGAAAACATAGACTCAATAGTGGCGCAAAGGATCAAGGCCATGCAGGCAAATGGAGAAGTAATGACGAAAAAGGTTCGCGATAAATATAAACGAATAATTGAAATGCTATGCATCGGTTCTGTATACGATTTTGAAATGGCGATGCGGACAGAGTTCCCAAATTTCACAGGTGATAGCGCCCACCGAAAGCACGGTAAGGACGGCGACAAGTGAGCACAGAGGCAACATGGACATAAAAGTCGGGATTCGAGACAAACGGCAGCCGGGGTGGTACCAAATTGACAACGAGGTGTACGACCTTGGCCTTTCATGCGAGGGGTTAGCCATTTACAACGCTATCGCACGTTACGCGAACAACGAGACAGAGAAAGCGTATTTCTCAGGCAAGAAATGGAAAAAGCACCATCGGGTAGGACATGGTAAACTGTGCTCAGGCATCCGTGAATTGCTAAGCCATAAGTTAATCGCAGCGACCGGCAGCAAGACATCTGTGGGCGCTCTGTACTATGAGCTATGCAATATCAATCACTTGAAGGTGTCCCAAGGCAGAACAGGGGGGTGTTCTACCTCAGAACAGGGGGGTGTTCTACCTCAGAACACAAACAAGACTAATAAAACGAAACAAGAAAACAAGACTGAGAAAGCGGCGGCGTGGCTTGTTAAAAATGATTACGGCAAAGAAACAAAGATCAAAGTCAAAAAGACAATTGACCTATCACCTATTGAACCAGTCTTAAAGATTCTAAGAGAGACAGACAAGAACGCAGACAAGTCAATCAGTCTGAATTTGAGAAACATGATTAGAAACGAGTTCGAGCTGAACGGCGAAGAGTTTGTGTGCAACGCGGTTCGCGGTCGAGTGGCTCAGGCAAAGGCCACGGGCAAGGCGCTTTACCTGAGCACGTTTTTTGACCCAGATAATGCCGAATGGCGTTCGGACTGCGCTAGGGTAGGGGAAGCGGCGCAGAACGCGCCACAGGGGCAGGAAACCACCTCAGAAACGGCTTCAGCGGTTGAAGCCATGCACGAACTTATGATGAGCGGCAATGTCACATAGAAGTGAAGCACAATTAGTAGACGCGATTCAAAAGGCGCAAGACGAGCTTGCGGCTTTACGGTTCGCAAAGGCTGACGACTATTTAGCCGAAGACACCGCGTTACTTCGAGCAATGGAGAAGGTCAAGAAGTCTTACAAAGACCGCAACTGGCTGGAATTGAAAAACGCCGCTCAGTACATCGCAGAGATTAAACACGAGCTTGCGCCGGCTACTCCTGACGCAGAAGCCGATTGGGCAGAAATATCTGCGCCGAACTTTGGCGCACCGTTTCCGCCGAATTGGGGCATGACGCGAGACTATGTAATTCCGCGAGGTAAGTATATCATATTTAACGCGCCACCAAAGACGGGAAAGACGCGTGCGGCATTGTCGTTGGCTTTGCACCTTGCAAACATCGGGCACCGCGTTTCGTTTCTCTCAGGCGAAATGCCGACTTCGCAGCTATGGCTATTATTGTGGATGCAGCGATTTTTTTTAGAGACTGGCAAATCATACGGCGAGTTTGAAGCACGCGCAATCATGGCCGGGAAAGACCCGCGAAATATCCCGATACATGAGTCTTATCATAATTTTCGGGGAGAGTACGGTAAAAAGATTTGGGTAGCCTATACACCGGGATGGTCGGCGCGCCGCACGATCTACGGGCATAAGCTGTCAGAGAATTTATGGGGAAAACCCGCGACGGCATGGTTTACAGACTATGCGCAGATTCTCGGTAAAGACCCGTCAGCAAAAGACATGAGAGAATCACACATCAATAATTCGTTGACCATGACAGTCGCAACCGGCATCGCTGGCGTTGCGCACATTCTGGTCAGTCAGGTAAACGATTTAGGCGTGACGGCTGAGTCATCGCAATACGAGAGAGACGCGGGCATGGTTATCAACTTTTCACGTGAGGCGGACAAGGTGACGGGGGAAAAATCAGACATGCTGAAAATCCACATTAAGCATTCTCGGTCTACACCGTCACGGATATTCACCGCGCACATGGATGTAAAGTCAGGGGCCATTGTACCGAGTGCAGCATGGCGGCCGGCTGACGCGCAAGGCAGGTTTGATGATTAACCCCGCATTAAAAAAGCGATTCAATTTACTGTGCCCACCGGAGCAGCGCGGCGACTTTGGATGGTGGGCGTATCGCGTTATCTACTTCGCGCCATATCGGGTGTGTGGTCTACCGCCTAAGATCAAAGACAAAGACGCGCGCAAAGCTATGTATGCTTACGCGCGCGATTTAGTTCAGCATTACGCCCCTGCAAAAAAGCTGTCCTGCGGTCATCGGTCTCGCGGTTCGTATTGCTGCACGTGCGCAAACCGAAACGCAGCGGCCGCGCAATTATCGATTGACGCGTGGTTGTTACGTAAAGGAATCACAAAAGAACAGTGGAGAGATAAAGTAGAAAATAGGAGCGAAGCATGAACGAGAAAAAAAGAAAAGCCAATCTGTCAAAGTTGATAGCCTACCTTGAACGGTTACAGGCAGACATCGAGGCAGGCAAGCTATGAGCATAGCGCTTCAAATACTTGGTGGTATATTGACCATTGCAGGCGTTAGGGGGATTACGGTTGCCGATCGTAGTGATATTCACTATATCATTTATGGTGTAATATTGCTATCAGGCGTTCAGTTTATCTCAGAGGCTATTGTCATGCGCAAGGCAGGTAAACCATGAACTCACAAGAAGCGCAGCAGGCGGAGGCCATAAAAAAGATTAAAGAGCGCAGAGAGGACGGCAAGCAACACTATAGGCGTGAAAACTTTAGAGAAGTGTGGGAAGCGAAAGAAAATCAGCAGGACGAACAAGACTTTGACTATGTGCTGAGATTAGTAGACTCCCAAGCGCAGAAGATTGCCCAACTGACAAAAGAGCGTGACGAGATGACAGCGACGGCGTACAGGTTAGGCAGTGAAGCGCAGCAGCACATAAGCGAGGCGCGAAAAATAGCCGAGAAAATGCGCGATGCGAGCGAAAGACCGGGCGGCGGGCATACGTTTTTACCGTGGGAGCGTAAACCATGACACCAGAAGAAGCAAATCCGATAGAAATTATCGACGAAAACGGTGTGCCTAATTTGTGGTTCACAGCCAAAGAGACCGCAGAGATAGCCAAGGCATACGGCAGGGCGTGTCTTCATAGTTACATGGACAAAGCCGCGGATACAGTAGAGCGTTTTGAAAATCTATTTGAGGAGTGGAGTAAATGAGCGATATAAACAAAGTTCTTATTATCGGACGCCTGACACGCGACATCGAAATTAAGACAACAAACAACGGCGGGTTCGTGGGCAAGTTCAGCCTTGCATCAAACCGCAAAGAAAAAAGCGGCGACACATGGACAGAGAAACCGGGGTTTTTCGACTGTGTAGTTTTCGGGAAGTCAGCCGAGATATTGAAGCAGTACACGCGCAAAGGGTCGAAGCTCTGCGTTGATGGCTCTTTGCGCTGGTCAAGTTGGGAAGGCACTGACGGCAAGAAGCAATCGAAAGTGGAGATTCATGTCGAGGGATTCCAGTTTCTCGACGCTAAGCCGCAGGGAGAGCAAGGCGAACCACAGGGGGCGGCGCATTTCGACACGGGCGGCATGGACGACTCAGGCATCCCTTTTTGATTGACAGAATGTCGCGATGAATTTCAAGCAGTCGAGACTTCGGGGCGCAATGCCCCGTCGTTCTCCGTTGACCTGACAACGATACCAAAGGACGGAGGGCGAAATGAAATTTGCATTTAGAATTAAACTCAGCACGTACAAAAGGCTGATTAAAAACGGGCATACGTTTGAGAAAATACGTAAGCTGGACTTTCGCGCTTCGTTCGATGGCGCTTCGTTCGATGGCGCTTCGTTCGATTGCGCTTCGTTCTATCGCGCTTCGTTCGATGGCGCTTCGTTCGATGGCGCTTCGTTCTATCGCGCTTCGTTCAATCGCGCTTCGTTCTATGGCGCTTCGTTCAATCGCGCTTCGTTCAATCGCGCTTCGTTCGATGACGCTTCGTTCAATCGCGCTTCGTTCAATCGCGCTTCGTTCGATCGCGCTTCGTTCGATGGCGCTTCGTTCTATCGCGCTTCGTTCTATCGCGCTTCGTTCAATCGCGCTTCGTTCAATCGCGCTTCGTTGAATATTTCCGGCATAGGTATACAGCTAAAAATCGGCAGATATAGAGCTTCACTGGTCGGTAAATATATATCGGTCGGCTGCGTCACCCGCAGAATCAAAGACGCGATTAAAGGCAGCGAGGCAGACTATGAAGTCGCGCACGATGAGGCCGTGCAATACCGCTACGCGGTACAGCGAGCAATCAAGGCGGCATTCGCAATGAAGCGCGCCGCGCGCATGAATAAAGCCTTTAAGGACGTTCGTTTTGCGAGCGAGGAATTAGAGGCGCGACTTTCTGCGCTGAGCAAGCCGGCAGAAAAGGAATACAGGGCGGGCGAGTGGGTATCAGCACTGCGTGAATCGTATTTTGTAATCGACGGGGTCGGAGATATCGGGCAAGTAATAAATTGTAATGACGATGAAGACAAAGAATATCAGGCGAGGGGCAACGCCTTCCCAACCAAGGCCATAGCCAAATCCGCCAAAGCACACGCCGACTGGTGGCGCGAGTTCGACTTAATAGCCGACGAACAAAGGACCCCATATATAACGTACACCGCGCCAGAAATCGGCCTAAGCGAACCAAATATCGAACGCCTCGGCGGCGAACAGAAAGTAATCGAAATGCTGACCAAGGGCCGGGTTTTCCGTTTCAAGTGGGGTGGACAGTGAGCCTTTTAACCAAAGAGCAGTTTATCACGGTCGAGACTGCCCGCCACGGTCACTACAACGAGCGCACGGCTGAGAGGTTGGTGCGTGAACTTATAGGCGTCATCGATGACCTACAAGCCCGCGCGCCGAAGCAGCAGTACACAGAGCAAGAGATAATGGAGATGTGTCGAATAGACCCATCTATTTGCGCGGACGGCGCGACATGCGACGGTGCTATATGGTTTGCATGTATGACCGGCGCACTAAAGGCGGAGCCATGAGTATCGTCACCAAAGAACTGGCAGAAAAAAATCCTGAGTTTGCGCACATTTTCAACGTAAGATATGGCTGTCTCGAATACGATGAAAAAGGCAACCCGGTTTACCCGATATACAGCGCGACAGGTAAACGTATCGGGAAAAGCTACGCAATCCAAAGTGTAAAGGCGGAGCCATGAAAGACAAGACAGCAAAAACACTCATGTCAATTCTCGCGGCCATCCTTTTCTTTTGGGCCTTGACTTTTGCCCGTGTCCCCTACACCTGTAAACCCATAGCACCGCCCGAAGAATGCGAAACCGGGGCCTATGAGATATGGTTTTTTGAGCATGAGAACGCGCGCCGGCCCCATGGGGTAGTCGATGCGCATTGCGTGTATAAATCAGACGGGAGACTGGTAGCCGAGACGCTCAGGCTGACGACCTATGACCAAGGAGGCGAAATTCGCGACGTTGAATGGTTTGAGCGGCAAGAGTTCCCTGATTCTCATGCTGAGGTGTGCCAAGTCAAATAGACTTGACAGCGCGTCATTTACAGGAGAGATAAGCAAGTGAGCATAACACACCACAGGGCGATGAAAGACCGCACGAAGAAAGAGATCGCGCAGATGAAAATGAACACGCTTGGAAAGTACATCCAAGATCTATCCGCCAAGCTAACTGAGAAAGGGCAAGAGCTTGACGAGCAGGCCCGCCACAATCGGATTTTGCGCCGCGTTCTTTGGGTATCCGTCGCATTGATCGTTGCCGAATTAGCCGTGATTATAGGAGTAATGAAATGACACAAGACCGCATTCAGTATTTTGAGAAAGTATTATCAAAACCACAGCCGGAGCCTTTCAAGTCATGGCTTGAAGAGCTGTTCAACGAGGCAAAGGGTAACGAGAAGCCACAAAAGCAAGCATACCAGCGCCGGCCTTTGGTGGTCGATACGCCTGAAAACACAGACGCATGAAGCGGGCCGCCCTTGCACTCGTAGCCCTGACCGCCTGTGCTCAGCTTGAAGAACAAGCCAAAGCCCCAGCCATAGTAAAGGGGGCCTGTGCCTATTCATGGAGCCTCGGCGGCACATGGGTTACATGGTGCTATCAAGACGATACCCAGACAGGATGCGACGCCCGCGAGACCGCCACGGCGTTCACTGTTTATTTCAGCGGCAAGACCTGCCCCGAAGCCGGCTATCCTCTGAGGTGCGCGTCAGGGGCGTATAAAAACAGCGCGTGTGCGTGGTACGAATGAAGACCCTAGCCAAGATCATAATACGCGCAATACGCAATATGGAAAATGGCCGGTAAACCCAAGCTAAACGAACGCCGTAAAAAGTTCATATCGGCATACCTTGAGACTCTGAACGCGTCAGAGGCGGCAAGACAGGCAGGCTACAAAGACCGGGCAAATCAAGCCGGTTATCAATTACTGACAAATACTGACATACAAGCCATTATTAGTCAGGAGCTAAAAACCCGCATGGACGCAGACCGCGAGTCAGTAAAAGCGCGAGTGCTCAGTCTGTGGAACGCCGTTTCAGCTACTTCGACCGAGTCAATGCGGGACAGGCTCAAGGCGTCAGAGCTTTTAGCCAAGTATGCCGGCCTATTGACCGAGCGTGTCGAGATAACCGGCAAAGACGGCGCACCGATTGAATACATAAAGCTACCTGAAACTGCTAAAGAGTGAACTGGACGCCTAAACAGTTTGAAGCGTTCGCCCTACTGTCTGACCCTAAGGTCAAGTATGCGGCGCTTCTCGGTGGGTCGCGTTCTGGCAAGTCGTTTACCATAGCCCACAAGTTCAGGCAGACCGCGCACGAATTCCCTGAATCGTCGCAGTACATCCTAAGAAAGACCATGGCCGATGCACGTGACACGGTATGGCTTCAGACCATGCTGCCGATTCTTCAAAGAGACGCCCAGGCAGGGCACTGCACGATATACAAGCAGCCGACGCTTGCCGAATACAGAAACGGATCGATCATAAAGATAGGCGGCCTGCACCCCTCAGAGATCGACAAGGTGCTTGGCGGCGAGCACGGGCGAATATGGGTCAACGAAGCATCAGAGCCCGCATGGCAGAACATCCCAACCCTGATGACGCGACTGAACGCGCGAACGCCGCACAGAGAATCAAAAAAGCCAATCGTCTCGAAGCTGTACGCAGACTTCAACCCGACGACGGTTAAGCATTGGACGCATAAAGCCTTCATCCGAAAAGTAGATCCCGCCACCGAGCAGCCATGGGCAGACCCGTCAAAATGGGGATGGCTGAGAATGAACCCGACTGACAACCGGGCCAACTTAGCAGACGGGTATTTAGATATTCTCGAAAGCCTATCGCCAAGGGACAAAGACCGCTTTCTATTCGGCGAGTTCGGGCAGCTCGCGGGGTTGGTGTTCGATAACTTCGACCCAGAAAGGCACGTCTATGATTCGGTCGAGATCGGCAAAGATTGGCGGCTATTTCGGGCGATTGACTTTGGGTTCACAAATCCTTTTGTCTGCCTGTGGGCATACTATGACCCGGCAAATGAAACGCTGTACGTTGAAGATGAGCACTATCAAGCAGGGGTAACGACACCGGCGCATGCGGAGATTATCAAACAGCGGACAGGAGCGCGCAAGGTAGAGGCGACGGTTGCAGACCATGACGCAGGCGACAGGAAGATTCTGCAAGACCACGGCATCCCCACCGAGAAAGCGGATAAAGACGTCCCGTCAGGCATCAATCAGCTTTACGACGGTTTCAACCGTGGCAAGGTGCTAATCAATCGGCGCTGCACGAATCTGATAGACGAAATCTATTCCTACCAGTGGAAAGAGTCGAGCACGAAAGATGAACCGGTGAAAGAGAAAGACCATGCAATCGACGCGCTGCGGTATCTGTACAAGAGATTTGCAGCGCCGCCACCGAAGCCGATGTTCATCCGTGCAAACTGATTGACGGCGTGTCTTGACGGTATATTCGCAGCTATGGCAGTGCAAACAACCGGTACTACTGCGAACATAAAACCCGGCGAGACATATCGTTTTAGATTTTCGGTGACGCGCGGCAAAGAAAAAGCCGTTTACCCACTCACAAACTTTACGGCATCAATGACAATAAAAGACGCGCTGAGAGACGGCGCGACAGTTTTTTCAGTTTCCAGCGGTTCAGGGCTGACGGTAGATGAGGCCAGCGGGGTAGTTGATGGGGTCTTTACCGCATCTCAGACTGGCAATTTTGTTTCTGGCAACGAATATTTTACCAGCATCCGCCTTGTAAGTGCGTCAGACACTATAATTTCAGGAATCATCAAGTTCGTTGCTGAGGATGTAATTTAATGGCCGACCCTGTCTTTGAGCTAAATGTAACCGAGACAGAATTTAATTTTACCGTCGAGCGTCATTCATTTGAGATGGCGCAGTCGGGCGTTGCAGGCGCCACGGGGCCACAAGGTGCAACCGGTGCGACAGGGGGAACAGGGGCGACAGGTGCGCAAGGCCCACAAGGTGAGACAGGCCCAACCGGGGCGCAGGGGCCACAAGGAATTCAAGGCGAAACCGGGCCGACAGGAGCAACAGGCCCACAAGGGCCAAAGGGCGACACAGGCGATACTGGCCCCACTGGGGCGACAGGTGCCACGGGCCCACAAGGCGCGACTGGCCCACAAGGCGCTACGGAATACGTCGGGAACATAGACGGCGGCGATGCGTCGTCAACTTATGGGGATTTACCGTCAATTGATGGCGGAGGGGCGGCAGGGTAATGGGCCAAAGGATACAATTCAGGGGAGATACGGCGGCGAACTGGACAGCAGAAAACCCGGTTCTTATGGATCGCGAGTTAGGTCTTGAAACGGATACTAGACTTACGAAGATGGGGGATGGTGTTACGGCATGGAATAGCCTAGCATACAGGACTGTAAACGAAGTCTTTGACACGCTGATTCTGAACGAACAAGCAAGCGACCCGGCAGCAGCGACAGCCGGCACGTTGAAACTGTACGCTCACAGCCACGCCGGCAGATTGCTGCCAAAGTTCATAGGCCCGTCAGGTCTTGGCAACCATTTGCAACCATCGTTCTTTTCAAATGGCATTCAATGTTACATGCCCGGCACGACGACCGCGCCAATAGCTATTGGCGGGCCAGCCTTAACGAACGTCGGCACCGTCTCGCACCCTGTGCTGGCTTCGACAAACTTGCGGACGCAGACAAGCCGATGGAATACGCTTTCAGCGGCCACCGCGAACAGCGTTGCAGAAAATCGCTCTGCGGTTCTCAGAGTGTGGCGCGGTGATGCCGCGGGGCTTGGCGGGTTCTTTCACCGTTGCTGCTTCGCCATCGTTTCGGCGGTAGCGAATCAAAGATCATTTTTCGGGTTTTCGTCGTCAACTTCAGCAATCGCAACCACTCAAGAACCGAACGCGCTTACAAATATTATCGGTATCGGTAACGGGCTAGGGCAGACGACCCTGCGAGTTTATGCAAACGACGGTTCAGGCACAGCGGCCGAGGTCGATTTAGGCGCAAGTTTTCCGGCGAACGGCTCGACTGCAGTTTATGATTTCACCCTGTTTGCCGTGCCGAACGGTTCGACGGTTGGCTATGAAGTCACGAACCTTTCGACCGGCGCGAACGCTCTCGGGACAATTGCGACAGCCGATCTACCAGCATCGACGCAGTTTCTATGCTGGCACGGTTACATGAACAACGGCGGCACGGCTTCGGCAGTAAACTTTGATTGCATGCGGGTGTATACCGAAACAGATTATTGATTGACATCGCATGCGGCGCATGATAACGCCCTATTAACTGGGAAGGTATCCACAAATGACAAGTGCAAGACGCATACGACATTATACGAACCCGGCGCAACTCTAAATTAGAGTCGAAAGACTCTATTTACCGTCTGCTTTCTGACTCATACCGAGGCGGATATGAGTATATTTCAAAATCACATTTAGAACAATACGAGCGCGAATGGTCAAAAGCGTATGAGAAGCGCAAAAAGCGATCGGTGTACATTAACTTCCTTCAGCCAATTGTTGACCTGCTCACTGGCTTCATGTGGGTGCAGCCAGTAAACCGTAATATCCCTGACAAGCTAAAGCCGATAGAAAAGCGCGCATCGAAGCGCAAGGGGATTGACCCATTCATGCAGTCAGTAGCGACGCAAGCAGCAAGCTACACTGTGGGCGTTTTGGTAGATTCGCCATCGTTTGACCCTAACGTAATCAGGACAGAGGCCGACAGATTGGCGGCGAAGGTGCAGCCGTATGCGTGTATCTACGCGCCGTGGCAGATACGTGATTTTGCATGTGACGACATGCTGAACCTTGAATGGGTTTTGCTCGATGATTCGCGCACGGTGAAAGAATCGCCGCTTTCTGAGGCTAAGCCTACAAAAATCTACAGACTGTGGACTCGGCAATATTATCAAGACTTCGAGATCAAAGAAGACGTAAAGAAAAGCGTTATACCTGGCGAGCCTGTACCGCACCCACTCGGCGAGGTGCCTTTTCATTTCGTGAACTTTCGCGACATCGAAGATGATTATATATCTGACTCGCCGATGGAAGACATCGCGATACTGTCAAAAGCCATCTACAACGTGATGAGCTACCTTGAGGAGATGCTCGCGAGCGGAACATTCAAAAGCCTGTTTTTCCCGATTGTGGCAAAAGACGACTTGCCAGAAGAGATAGCCAAAAAGGGGCTTTCTGATTCGCCGATTGTGGCTTTTAACGCTCAGGCCGGTAAAGGGCCATATTTTGACGGGGCCAAGCTCGAAGAAATATCCTCATTCAAAGAAGCCCTGAATATCTACATCCTCGAAATTTTCCGTAAAATCGGCATGGACGTTGACCGGGACAAAAGCTATGTCCAGAGCGGTGCCGCCATGGGGAAAGAATTTCAAAAGACAGAAGCACTATTAAAAGCAGGTTCACAAGCCCTCGAAGAATGCGAAAAATTTATTTTCCGCATCGCTGGCAAGTGGATGGGCGAAAATTATTATGAAGATCAGATCAAGATCGAGTACACGAAAGAATTTCAGCAGAGCGACGTCGCTGCTGAATTTATGAGGCTGAAGGCTGTTTACGACATGGCCCTTCCTGACCTTTCACGTATCGCCCTTGAAAAGATCGTCAAAATGCTTTTCCCAAAGGAAAACGCGAAGGCTCTTGCAGATCAAGAGTTTAAACGTCTACCTGACGAACCGGGCTTAAATGGTGAAGCAACTCAGCAAGAGGTAGAACAATAATGGGCGAATGGATTATAACGGCACAGCCGGGAACTGAAGACGAGGTTTATGAGTTTGTTGACCCAAAAACCCGCCGAACAGTATCATTACCAAAAAAACTCAATGAAGTGGACATGAAAAGTTTGCTCGAAGGTGTCATAGAGAAATCTAAGACAAATGCAAAAGAGCAATATCGCGCACAGATTGAGGAATTGACCGCGAAAGTATCTGATTACGACGACCTGAAAAACAGGCTGTCAGAAGTAGAAACAAGCGGTCTTACGGCATCGCAGAAAGCGGCCAAAGATGCAGAACGTGTCGCCAAGGAAGCAGAGAAGCACAAAGCAGAGGCTGAACGCCTTCGCGCAAGTCTTCACTCTGAAAAGGTGAACAATTCAGTATTTAAGGCACTAGGACAGACCAAGGGTTTGATTGACATCAACAAAGCCGCAACACTGTTCAACGCAGAAGCAAAGCCAAAGCTCATCGAGAAGAATGGTGAATTTCTCACCGTTGCAGAAATCGACGGGCAAGAGTTGGATATCGCAGAGGCATATTCGAAATGGATTGCTCGCGATGACAACAAGATTTTGCTGCAAAATACACTCTCCGCAGGCGCAGGTTCAGCCGGCGGGACTGCCAGCATACAATCGAAACAGATGAATAGAACCGACTTTTTCGCGCAGACCCCTGCGGCTCAGGCTGCATTCATAAAGGACGGCGGGAAGGTGATTGATTAACAAGTGAGGAAATAATGGCAAGTGCAAACACACTGACGGGCCTGATTAACAACGCATATACCGCGTGGGAAATCGTATCCCGTGAATTGACCGGTTTTATCCCGGCAGCGACGATGGACGCAAGCGCAGAGCAGGCGGCGGTTGGTCAAACTATCCGTACACCTATCGCGCCTACAGCATCGACAACCAGCATCACAGCGGGCGCTTATGCCCCAGACTCTGGCGGTCAAACAATGACCTACACAGACGCGACCATCAGCAAGTCAAAAATGGTGCCAATCATGTGGACAGGCGAAGAGCAGCGCAGTATAGGCGGCGTTTACGGTACGATTCAGACTCAGCGTTTCGCTCAGGCGTTCCGCGCTCTGGTAAATGAGATCGAAGCCGACCTTTTCGTAGAAGCCTACACACACGCTTCACGCGCATACGGCACAGCGGGCACAACGCCTTTTGGTTCGTCTCTCATCGATATGGCAGAAATTCGCCGCATCCTTGACGACAACGGCGCGCCAATGTCTGACCGTGCTATGGTGATTAACACCGCAGCGGGCGCGAAAATGCGAACTCTCGCAAACCTCGGTGTAGTTTCATATGCCGGTTCTGACCAAACCCTGCGCGGTGGCACACTGCTTCCTGTTCATGGTTTTCAGGTGTACGAATCTGGCCAAATCTCTCTTCACACAGCGGGCGCGGGTACAGGCTACGATATCAACAACGGTTCAGGCGAAGTAGTGGGCCAAACTACTCTGACTCTCGACGGCGGCACTGTCAACGTGACTGGTATTAAAGCCGGCGACGTTGTTACGTTTGCAACAGACGCAAACAATAAGTACATTGTGAACACTGGTTTGACTTCGACCACAGGTGATATCGTCATCGGCAATCCGGGCGTTCGTGCAACAATCGCAGACGCAACCGAGATGACAATTGGCGGCTCGTACACCCCGAACGTCGGGTTTTCTCGCTCAGCCCTGAAGCTTATCGCTCGTGCGCCTTTGGCCCCCATCGAAGGCGACGGTGCTGCCGACCGTATGTATATGACCGACCCGAATACGGGCCTGACTTTTGAAATCTCGCTCTGGAAACAGTACCGCCAGATCCACATAGAAGTCGCGCTCGCATGGGGCGTCAAGGCTGTTCAGTCTGAGCACATCGCTATGTTGATCGGGTAACCAGATGGCAGAGTTTAGCCAAGAAGAACTCCGCGCAATTGAAGCGGTAAACGTCGCCCTGCAAAGGGCGGGGTTTGCTGCTAAGTTGGGTGAGATTCAAAAACCCACAATATCAGCCTATGCATCAGATGGAGCAATCGCATTTGCGAATCCGTCAAACATTGCAGAGCTGACAAAAGGCTCAGCGGGGGCATATACCCTCGCAGCACCTACAGCAGCGCAGGAAGGTTACAGGCTGTTGATTCTCAATCAGAGCGCATATGCGCACGTTGTCACAGCGACCAACCTTCTCGATGACGGCGTGACAGGTGGTGCGAAGGATACAGCGACCTTTGGCGCGTTTGTTGGTGCCACACTCGATTTGATTGCGATCAATCTTAAGTGGCACGTAGTCAGCAAGAACGTCTGCACGATCGCCGCTGTATAAGGAGAAACACATGAAAGATAAAACACCAGTAGAAGGCGGCTCAGAAATTGAGGCCGCAAAGAAAACAAAAGCCCCAGAGAAAGAGCGCCAAGGCGAACAGTATGAAGGCGACGTAAACGCGTATAAGGCCGACCCGTCAAATTGGGCTAACCTTTCACGCGTAGCACGGGATTACGGATGGCAATTCATGACCAGTGAAAACGCTGTTACCTTCGACAATATCCCATCAGCGCAACTGCGCCAAGTTGTGACTATTGCCGAAGCTTACAGGACGCGTAAACTTCGCTAATGGAATCGACCTACTGCACCATTGCCGATGTAAACACCTATGCACTCGCTAACGGCGAGCGTCAGTGGTTACAATCAGCAAGTATAGACCTGATCGGCGCAATCAATAACGCCGCAGGCTATGCTGTGGGCAGTAGGTCGATGGCCGTTGATGGGTTTCAGGATTCTGGAAACCCTATCTCAGCAGGTGACAAATTCACTATCGCAAAAGACAGCACGGCGACGACATACACAGTTATCGGGGCGGTCTATAACGGCGGCACGGTTGAAATCACTTTTTACCCGACATTGGCTGAGGCAGCGTCCGATAACGACGCAATTACGTTTACCACAGCGACAGCGACAGACGAGCAAACGCGGTGTGTAGTCAAAGCTACAAAAGACATTGTGAGATATCATAAACAGCTCAACCAGGATGGCTCTTTATGGCTCCCCACAAACGCAGACCTAAACAAAGCGGCGATTCTCCAGTCGATTCACCTCATGAAGGTGATGGACATGCGAGACCGGGCAAAAGTGATAGGCGAATTAACTCGCACATCGTTCGACGATGGCGAAATTGTCATTCAGAACATAAGCAACCCGACTTTAGACGAAGACGCTAAATATTTGGTTAATAAAGTTCGGGGCGAATACCGCGAGGGAATCAAAATAAACGACGAGTTCTGGAACCGTAGCGGGGCATACTATGGCCGTTAAAAAGTCAGATTGGGCCATCCGTGAGGAAAAGAACGACATGCTGCGCGCGGTAAATGACATCCGCAGGCGATATGCAGAGATCGACGATGCCGCATGGATTCTGTCAAAAAATCAGCAGGAGTTTGAGGCGGCATTAAAGAAATACGAAAACACCTTGAGCCGGCCGATTCTACGATTCTTCGCAGGCGATACGATGGAGCAAATAGCCGCCGAAGCTCATGATCAGTTCATCAGGTCTCTGCGACAGTACATCGATGGCGGGTTAGTTAAAGTATCGCGCCAAATCAGCAACCGGCTCATAGAAAACCTGAGATCCCAGATCGTGCGCAATATCGACGGCTTTATGCTATCAATGGACATCAACCTCAAAGAAAAGGCAAAGGCGTTACGAGCGGCGGCAGCCGATAAATCTGTATCAGCGGTTGCGGCTGAATTAGGCCTGAGACAGTTAAAGACAGAATCAATAACCGCAAGAACAACCGGTGCGCAGGATATCGAGAAAGCGTGGTCTGATCTTACTGCTAAATATGGCGGGCGCGACACTGTGAAATATCGCGACGGTAAAAACTACCCCCTGAATACGTACCTTGACGGGCGCGCAAATACCACTTCTGCGGATATTCACCGAACGGTGACCCAATTGGACGCAGCGGAATCCGGCATTTACACCGGCAAGATATCGAGCCACGGCGCAACGGATTCTTGCAAGCCATGGGAGGGTAAGATTGTTGCTTTTTCAAGCGAAGGCCGCGACATACTTTCGAAGCGATGGCCGGGCGCTGCTTCATTAAAGACCGTCGAAGAAATCAAAGCCGACAAAGAAACTCACCTTTGGAAGTTCAATTGCAGGCATATTGTCACGCCCTACCCTGTGCAATTTATGGACGATGCCGCCGACCTACTGGGGGCCGCGTGAAATTTTACCGGGCCAACTTAGTGAATAAACAATATGTAAAGGCCGCCCCAGTTAAGGCCATTACATGGTCTATGAAATCTCTCGTCCTGCAAAACAAGCAAGGCGACGCAGTGGCGTACCAAGGTAAATTTACTTCGACAGAATCCATAAAGAGCGGTGCTTTTGTCATCTCTGACGACGGCAACGGGGTGATGAAGCCTTACAGGGTAGAGCAACGCGGCGGGATGGCCGGCATAAACGTGTATCTACTGCGAGAGGAAGGCATGATTCGAGGCGCGAATGGATGAAGCGAAGATCATGCGCGCTCTGCAATCTATGCAGGTTAAGGCGTTGAGAGCTGCGGCAAACGTCGGCTTAACCCACGTATTGCCGTTTGTACCGATTGACACCGGGGCTTTGAGAAGATCCGGCAAGAAGGTGATAGAGCTAGACGGCGGCGTCGCTCTCAAGTTTGGCGACGAGAAAACACAAGATTATGTAAAAGCGCAATATGGGCAGCTTGAAGGCGCATCCGGTAAATACGCAAAGCGGCACCATTTTACAGGCGGGGCCATGGCGCGTCTTTTATCGTTGATATCTGCAACAGCAAGACGGAGTGCACGGGGTAAAGGTAATCGTGCAAGATACAGCGCCGCATATCGTGAGGCGGTAGAAGAAGGAAACCTTACAAGCTTCCCAAACGGCGCACAGTGGTTTGAGCGGATACTTAAAGACGTCGAAGTGCAGCGCAGAATGTGGTTTGCTTATGCGCGAGCGCTCAGGGGTGTCGCGTGAGTTATACATCTATTATCGACGACATGGCCGAAGCGTTTAACACTGCTTACCCTTCGCTTTTGGTCGAGACTTCATATGGCCAAGGGATAACCGCCCCAGATCAAGAGGCGATTGTCAGCGCTCAAGGTTTCAGGAATGTACTAATCAAAATCGACGACCTGCCAGATGACGACGTGCATAATGCGACGTTCGGCGCAATTCAGGAAGGCCGCGCGATGATGTGGAGTGTCGCACCGACGCCGGACGAGGCTTTGCAACAATTAAAGACGTGGTGGCTTACGCTCTGCGGCAATGACGGCGTGATTTTACACAACCTCAAAGCGACGACAACACTGGGCAGTTTAGACTTTCTCAGGTGGCGCGCGGTTGGGGGTTTCAAAGGCTACGCAAGCCAATTCGGCAACCTTTGGCTAGCCGATCAGCTCGTAGAGTACACAGTAAGGAGTTAAAATGGCAAACAATAAGCAAAACATTGTTTTTACCGAATACGACGTCAAACTAGACGGCGTATCAGGTGGATACACAAAACAGGACACGACGGCCGTAACTTTAGGACTTTCCTATCGCGAGGTATCGGACACTGCACAATTCGTCGGAATAACCGCACTGAATAAGAGCGGGGCTGCTCCGACGGTAAACGTCGAGTTCTATGAGACGAAATTCCCGCACCTGTTCAACACAATTGCAGGCCCGCAGGTATACCCGATCATAGACGGGGCGAAACTGGCATGGGGTCTTGGCTCACGCTCGCTCGACATGTTCGATAGTTCAGTTGAGCTGATTCTGCACCCGGTAGGTGTGGACGCAGACGACTTCTCGAATGACATCATGTTCTGGCAAGCCGTCCCCGACCTCTCACAGGTTCAGATCATGGGCAAGCGTGACGGCGCACGGTCAATCGTGGTGCCTTTCCGCATCCTGCCAAATGAAGACGTTAGCGCAGACTTGACCTACGGTCTGTTCGGCGACCACTCGGCAGTTGAATCGGCACCTAAACATGTGTTCATCACAACTGAACGTCTGAGCCGCGCACCGCACAAGCATCAATCAGCTATGACGCTGACAAGCTCGCGAGTCGTGAAGGTATATGCTCACGCTGCTTACTATGACCTGTCGTCAAACGTAGGCGCGCTGAACGAGGCCGGCAACATCACCGCGACTACCGCGACTTTCAACGTAGACGGCATAGCAGATGCGACCACATGGTCAGTCGGCGACTATTTCGACATCGGCACAGAGGTGATTCAGCTTACCGCGAAAACCGCTGTTTCCGCTACCGAGATCGAAGGCACGTTTACGCGGGGTATGTTCGGTACGACTCAGGCGATTGCGGTAGACGACGCCGTTATCACAAAACTTTCAAACGTCTACGTAATACCGGTTTCGCGCCGTTCAACGTGGGCAAGCTCAAGCACAGGCGACTTGACTGTAGGCGACTCGAACGCATCAGAAAACAAAGGTCTGCTGACGTGGGTGGCTGACGGTTCGTCAAACGTGACGGCCACAGTTTTGGCTGTGGCTTCACCTAACCTTGTGGTGACTACTACGACCTAATGAAAGTCGGACGGTTCACAATCAAGCCTCGCATCACCCTTGAGATTATGGGTGAATGCGATATTGCATTACAGGCGGCTAAATCGACGTCAATTGAAAAAGACGCCGTAATGCACTTGAAAAGAATCGTCCGGCTTCTCACTACTTCGAAGATTGTTACCAGATGGGATTTGCGGCAAATTGACGCAATCCTAAAAGCGGCGGGGTTCGTGGGTGAGGCCAAAGAAGCCAACGCCGACCCCGACTGGCTTTTGAACCTGACCTCTTGGCTAGGAGTTCACGTTCACAAGCTACCCTATGAAGTCGCCATCGGCTCGACGGCAAAAGAAGCGGCGCAATTGGCAAAGGCCATAGCCCGCAAGATCATAGACGACGCTGTCCGGCTGTGGAGAATACAGCACGACCCAGAGGATGTTATACGCGAATTGACAGACGACCTGCGGAAGCTCGCAACCAACGAGACAGAAGAAATCAAGCTTATGGAGACGCGCGGGCCATCAGGTAAGACTATGGCCCAGATGATGAAAGAGGCTTTGCAGGCATGAGAATAATCAAGCGTCTCATCCTTTGGATTCTGATCGCAATAATGACGCCGGTTTACGTCTACCGCCGATGCCGGCGTATGCGAATCATCGGGCGGGCTATGGTCTACCGCATCGCCTATAAATACGCGCAATGGGTAGAGCAAGGCGCTCAATCTGAGTGGCTGAGCATATCCATGCCGTGCGGAGTGGTTGAATACACTCGCCCGGTGACTCTCGAAAAGATAGCGGGGGCTTTGCGTGATCGTTGACGAACTAATTTTAAAGCTACAGGCAGACCTTGGCGACATTAAGAAGGCGCTTGCACAGGTTGAGGCACAAGGGAAAGAAACCGGCAAGAAAACCGGGCAAGGTTTCGCGGACGCGTTTAATGCGATAGTCGGCGGCGCGCTTGCGGCCAAAGTTACCGGCTTTCTGCGGTCATCGGTTACGGAGTTCAACAAGCTTGAAAAGACGCTTCTAGGATTACAGGCGACGGCAAAACTCACCGGCAACAGTTTTGAAGCTCTGAAAAAATCCGTTCAGACGCTTTCGAGCGATGGCGTTTTATCAATAGACCAAGCGTCAACGTCAATGAAAACCCTGATTGCTCAGGGCATACAGGCAGACAAAGCTTTTCAGCTTCTCGACGCTGCGAAGAAAGTTTCTTCTTTCAATAACATTGTCGGGGATGCAGGCCAAGGGGTCGCCGATTTCGTAAAATTTTTGCAAACCGGTTCGGCGGAGCTCGCCGAGAACATGGATCCGTCTATCGTAAAGGTGGTCAAGTCTCTCGGTGGCTATGCCAAGGTTTCAAGCGACGCGACAGCAAAACAGAAGCTCATAAACGCGGTTATCGAGAAAGGCGGCAAGCTCGCGGGTGATTACGAAAAGTTCTTAAATAGCGGCGCACAGGCTCAGGTTCGTTTTGACGGTGCGACGCTTGCACTGTCTCAGACATTAGGGCAAAAGCTGCAACCGGCGTTCACCGCTATAATTAACGGGCTGACAAAGGTTGTAACATTCTTCACCGATTTGATCGGGTCGATGGATAGCCTGACGGCGGCTGTTCTTGCGTTCAGCACAACGGGCTTTTTAGCTATCGCATCATTTGCAAAAGGTGCGGCGCTATTGCCGGGAGTTTTTGGTTCAATCGGGGCAAGCATAACAGCAGCACTTGGCCCAATAGGTCTGTTCGTTGCCGGTATTTCGGCAGCGGTAATTATTGTCGGCAAGCTCCGCAGAGAGTGGGGCACGTCTCAAACCCGTGACATGCTTAACGAGCGGGACGCGCTTATACAGCAAGTCGGGGCGTTGCAAAACGTAAACGCTAAAACAAAGGAATTGGCAGACGCTAAGGCAAGACTAAACGAGGTCAATAAAAAGCTGATCTCAGATTATGCTGTCATTCTCAAATACTTAGACGCGGAAAACCTGTCGCTCGAAAAGAAAATCGGCCTGATTGATAAGATCGAGCAGGCAACAAAGAACCTGACAGCCGATAAAGACTTAGCCGACAGAACGACGGATGAGCTAATAAAGCGTCGTGACGAGCGACTTGCGTTTCTTCGTGAAGGGTCAACGCTCGTTGCAAAAGGCGAGATTACGAGCGGAGAATTTTCGAAACGCGGTGCAGTCATTGGCGCCGAGGTTTCATTACTGGACGCTGAGATTGGACGGCGGGCAGGCAGCGCAGGTAAGCCGGGCGGAGCAATTTCTGGTAGCGGGCCGGCGACACCTGAATTTCGGTTCATAAAAGCCCGTGACGAATTACGCAAGCTGGATAGAGAATATGAAAACTATATTCGGAAAGTAGGTGCAAGCTCACCTGAAGGACAAGAGGCTTTAACAAAACTCGGTATAACTCGCGGCGCATTGACGAATGAGCTAAAGCAAGCTACTGCCGAATACATCGAAGACAGGACGACAGCAGCACTATTTGCAGAGCAGGCCGCATATCAAAAAGCGCGGGAAAATATCTTCGAGCTTGCCAATGCTGAGAAGAAAACAAAAGAGCAGGTACAGAAAGAGCTGCAAAAGGCGCAAGAGGCGCACACTCGAAAGGTCGCAGCAATACAGGCAGAATCATTTTCTCGGACGTTAGGGGCGGCAAATGCCACAGCGTCAGGATTCGCACAGTTAGCCAATGCCCGCAGCGCCGGTGGCGTCGTCTCTGGGCTAGGGGGCTTATCGACCGGCATAGCGGGCTTTTCAGATAAGTTCAAATCATTCGGCCTGATCGGTCAAGGCATAAGCGCAGCCGGCGGGGCAATCTCTTTGCTGACGGGTCTTTTCGGCAAGTCAGACGCACAGCGCGCAAGAGAAGCTGAAGAACAAAAGCGCAGAGATGAGGAAGCAAAAGCCCTTTTAGAGCTTCAGGCAAACTACCAAAAGAACATGCTCGCGATTCAGGAATCGCAAGCCAAGCTGCCTTTCGAGAACCTGCAAAGACAACTGCGTCTTGTAGATATTGAGGCGCAGCGGCAAACGCTTAGCGGAGTAGATGCCAGCACAGTTGAGCGCAACAGGCTTTCACAGCGTCAGTCAGCAATACAAGGGGTATTGTCATCAGAAGCCGGTTCTATATCTGAAGGGCAGCTATTCGGGGGGCAATCAGCAGACCCACAAAGCCTAATTCGATTTTTGAGCGAGAGGGCAGCTCAGCAGGCCGCCATAGGGTCATTTTCAGCAATTGCAAATTCAGTCAGCAACATACAAGGGATGTCGTTAAGCGGTGCATCAGGATATTTGACGTCTCTCATAGCACAATTACAAAGCCTTTCTGGGCAGGTGCCCCCCGAATTATTAAGCGCAGTTATCCCAAAATTGCAGGCACAACAGCAAGCTCTTGCCTATTGGTCAAGCATAGGCAGGGGTTCGGATGTTATCGGTGGCGTTGATACATCACAATTAGGCATCCCAGAACTTGGGTCTTTGACGTCAGAAATAAATCGAGACATAGGCATTGCTGAAAACCTGCTCTCCGTAATCGAGCAATCAAACCAAACACAGCTTGAGATCGCCACCAATACCAAAAAGACCGCAGAGAACACGTCTCAGCTACTCCGCCCCGACCGGCAGAGGTCTTTCATCGACGTAGGTCAAGGGTTTATTTCGTCACTCGGCCAAAGAATCAGCCCGTCAGCCGTCGGCATTGCCCGCAGTCTGTCGCAGCAGGGGCTGTCTCTGCCGTCTGAAATCGGTCTTGCATCCACTACTTCGACGCTCGCGAAAACCCTTCAGGAGCGCATGGCTGAGGCAATGGAAATGCAGGTGCGAAACGGCGCACGGGCGAACGATTTGCTTTCCGGCATCCTTAGAGCGACAATCGAATTATACAGAGTCATGGACGGCAACCCTGCTACCGTCTCGGGATTTGACAACGCCGCCGCCGATGCGTGGTTGGCTGACAGAGAGAGGAGACGATTTTGACAGAAAAGCAATTCTTGCTTGGGTATGACCGCAAGCGCACCTCTACACTGACACTCGACGAGCAGCCAGGCGCGCACACCGGCACGACACGAAAGTACATCCCCGGCTATTCAGATTCTAACATAATATTCAGAGCACCAACAACCGGCAACGATGCAAACGACGGCCTGACGAGGCTCACCCCGAAGCAGACAAAAGCGGCATGTGATACCGCTGCGGGGTCGACAAAGAAAATTCGCATCGTCGAAGCCTGCACGTTGAATGAGAGCATCTCAAAACCCACAGAGATGGAGCGCGGGGTGAGCGGGACGATTTCGAGCAGTTTGACAGCGCCTGTCGCGACATGGACGCAAGCCGCTACGCCAAGCTTTGGAGGTTCGGCTATTCGCGCTGTCACATGGGTGCCATTTTGCTCTAAATATATTGCCGTCGGTGCATCGGGGAAAATCGCATATTCATCAAACGGTTACACGTGGACTCAAGCAACAAGCCCGTTCGGTAGTTCGGAGGTTTATGACGTAGCGGCGTCAGGGGCGTTGATTGTTGCCGTAGGGGCATCAGCAAAAATCGCGTACTCTACAGACGGGATAACGTGGGCATTAACAAGCAATTCTATAGGCAGCGACTTATTTGCAATCAGGTATGCGGGGTATTTAAAAAAGTTTATAGTTGGTGGCGATGTACTATTGACGTCGAGTGACGGCGAAACGTGGGATCAATGGCAAAACCCCAACCAAAACATTAGCGTCACGTCTATTGCAGTAGATGAGGTGGCGGGGCGGATAGTACTAACAGGCGACAGCGCGGGGGTAATATATTATTCTGACGATGCCCAATACTTCTACGTGTCTGGGACGACTGCCTTTGGGTCAGCTACGATTTTTGCATCGGATTATAGCCCATCATTAGGCCGATTTGTGGCGACGGCATCGGGGGTTATTGGGTACTCAACAGACGGGGCGTCGTGGACATTAGCGGCGACACCCGCAGCATCAGACCCAATCTATGGGGTTTGCTGGTTCTCTGAGATCGGCCGTTTTGTTGGTGTTGTGGAGAATGGCGATATTATCTATTCACCCGACGGGAATACGTGGACAGCAGCCGCAACGCCAAGCTTTAGCGGCGCGGTTATTACTTCAGTCTGTGCGAGCCCGATTCGCGGCGAGGCAATTGCATGCAGCGAGAGCGGCACCATCGCCTATTCTACCGCCTTCGCCAACACCATAAGCGCCAACGTCGCCGGCTTCACCATACAGGCAGTGCAATACAGCGGCACGATCACATCCTACAACTGCACGATGAAGCAGCCCGGCACGACGGCGAATCTGAACCTTAATGCTTGCCGAGTCACTGAGGCGGGTTCTCACATTTCGAGCAATACCGCAACGAGCTTCGCGACGCTATTCGAGGGCGACAGGCACACGACCTGCACCCCCGCTGCACAGAATGACATCGACTGTAATCTTGACACCGTGGGCGGCACGTGGTACATTTACAACGCATCGGCCACAGGTTTTGAGCGCGTCCGCGATTGCCTTGTGACCGGCGGCGTCATAGCGAATTTCAACGTGACTGTGAGCGGGCGGGCGAACATTCAAGGCGATTCAGAGAACATCTTGATTGACGCAGAAGTCACGACCGATGACCCGAAGTTCGTTGGTACAACCGATTATAAACTCCAGTTTCAGACGAACGGATACGCGCGAAACAGCCTTGCGGCTGGCCGGTCTGCGATCTATTTCAACTCAGCCGGTAGCCCGCGAGATATTGGTGCATGGTCTTACGTAGAGAGCGCGGTCAGCTATTTCTTCGCAAAGTCTGCCGTTCTTTACAAGGGCGAAATCACCCACGAGATCGAAGAAACCGTGTCAGAGCAGCAAGGCGACAGCGGGGTGGTTTCTGTATACGGCAACGCAAACCGGATCAAAGAGATCATCACGATCAGCTACGGCGACACCCGCGAGGTTGACCGCGCCCCGTTTGAGTACATCCGTCTACTGAAAGACAAAGGCGTGAAGCTGATTCTAGACGCAGAATGGGAGTCGAACGCCGGCACCGTAACAGTGAACGGCAACCAAGCGGCCGGGGTCGAATTTTTGACAGTGGATTCATGCATCTACTATAACGGCCTATGGGTTACGGTATCCGGTAAGCGATATTGGATTATGCGCGCGTCGCCGTCCAATACTGCCGCCACGAAGCTAATTCTTGACCGGCCGCTTGAAGATGCCGTGTCAGATAATGACGTATTGACTACAAACTACCCGACAGGCGTCGGTGAATACCAATTCGCAGGGCTTGCCCGTTTGCAGCTTAAAAGGAAAGCTCCCGATGGCCTGAAAGGATGGCAGACCGGGCTTCAATTGAGGTTCGTCAGAAAATACCAATGACCCTGACGATCAATAACAGAGACCTAACCGACCGCCTTATAGATGGCGGGACGTCTGTTTCAGCGGACATCTCAGACGTATTCGGGATGCTGGCAAAGGCTAAGACGTACACGCTGCGAGACTATGACGACTACCTAAACCCCTTTGCGGCTGAAGGTATTTTCAACAAAGAGAACTATCGCGGGCAGGTAGTGCGCGAGATCGACGATCAAGGCGTGGTGAGGTTCTACGGCACGATTCAGAATGTAGAGATGACCGACACGCAGGAGTGCATTGTTCATGCCGCTGAGCCATTGCAAATCTTTTTAGATTGGCCGGTTGAGGCTACCGATCAAGACACGTACGCCGGCTATCTGGTAAACGGCGCAGTGACCACGGGGCAGACGGTGACAATCGACACCGGCACGCTATCACTACCTATCGGCTCGCAGGTCTCTTTCGGCACGTCAAAAGCGCCGTCGTATCTCATCACAGCAAAAAGCCCGTCAAGCGGCGCGACTACGTCAATTACATTGGATAGGCCGGTCGAGTCTCCTATCGACGACAATTCGACCATCACGGTCTATGTACCGGATACGACCACAGGGCCACAGGCCATGAAAGACGCGTTGACAACCGCTGTCCCTGGAATCCTTCTCGATGGCACTTTCGACATTCTCGCAGCGTCAGACCTTGCAAATGGGTACACAATCATAATAAATGTTCGCGAGCAAGACGACGTTAAGCTTCGCGACCACATCACGGCATTGCGCGAGGGCTGCGACCTGTATCTATTCCAGAAGAATAACGGATACTACACCCTGAGACGCGGGCTTGAGTGGAACCGGCAGAACATCACGGACGAATTGACAGCCGATGAGCTATGCCCACCGCATGAGCCACGGTACGACGATTCGCAATTGATCATAGGCTATGACCTGCCGTACAAAGAAGCAGAGGGCAGCGCGGCGCTTTTGGTGGCCGACGTTGACCCGGCATTCGTCACGAAATACAAAGGCATCAAATACTTTCAGCCATGGAAAACCGCTTCGACGTTTGCCGGGATAAAGTACATGTATGCAAACGTCACCTCAGCGGAGTATTTCGGCGAGCGTCGTTTGCAGTACTTTTCAAAGCCACGCACAGAGATCAATTGCACGGCCAAACCTGCGTACAGTAACGACCCGCTACGCCCGCTCGATCTCTATCTGGGCAAGCAGGTGCGCGCATCTATTCGCACATTCTCTGAGGTGCCGGCAATCGTCGTCGGTTACGAATACGACGAGCGGCAATTGAAATATACAAAAGTTCGTTTACAGCTTAACGAAGCGCCGATACCAGTTCAGCGGTCTGTGGACAGGTACCTGACAGAAATAAGCGATTATTTGACGACAGAAGATTCAGCATTCTTAGAGGTACAAAATGGCTAACAAAAAATATACAGAGCTACCACAGGCGAACGCAATAACTGGGGCCGAGATTCTTGCTATGGTGCAAGATGGCGGGTCAGTACAGGGTGATATTGATTTAATCAAAGCCTACTTCGACACGCTGTATGCGCCCATAGCAACGGTCATCACTGCGCCGGCTTCAGTCACGCCGACCTTCAACGGACTCGGGACGGTTACAAGTATAACGGCGTACACCTGGCGCGTAGGCTCATGCTTGTTTTTCGAAGTGCGCGGGACTGCCGGTACCGTCACAGCATCAGAGATGAGAATCGGTTTAAGATACAATCCCGGCAGCGGTGAAGTAGATGTAACAACCGCAAGCACCTACCCGACATTGCAGCTAGTAGGCAACATGCAAAGCGGAACGAATACGGCAAACTACCCGATACTTGCTGAGGCGTCAAAAACGTATGTGACTATCGGTCAGCAAAGCGTCGGCACAACTGCGGGGATGGCCAAACAGCTAGGCAGTATTTTGAGTAACTCATCAGTATTTAGCGCCAGCGGGTGCGTAAGAATTCAAGGGTGGTAGCATGGACGCACTAATCAAAGAATACTGGCAGCAACTTCTAGCCCTCGTCGGGTTCACAGGCTGGCTTGTCCATCTCGAAGCAAAGCTCCGGGCTGAGAAAGCCGCCCGCATTGCTGCGGACAATCGCATAGATCAAAGCGTCAGAACAGCGCATGAGCAGAACAATGAGCAGATGGTGGGTGTCAAAGAAGCCATTGAAAGCATGGCCAAAGAGCAGAGCGAGACCGTCAAGAGCCTGCACAAGGTAGAATTGACCTTAACAGAAATCGCAGCATATGAGAAAGGGCGCACAGACGAGCGCGCAAAAAGGGGTCACGATGATTAAAGAAGCCATGAAGGGTTTCATGCAAGTCTTTGACGCGTCGCTACCATTGCAGACCCGCATCAAAGAGCACTATTCTATGAGGGGTATGCCATGGCACGAGGCCAATATCATTGGCGTGCGACTTGCGAAGGATTTCTACACAAACAAATTTCAAGACGTTCTGGCCCTCGTGACTGACAAAACTGTCATTGCGTTGAACGCTACAACCGTTCCGGGGCCGCATTGGACGCCTGAAAATCAAAAGAAGTTCGGCGTTTACCCTGCTATCATTTGTCTCGGCTACTATCCAAACGCATACGGGTTTACCAACCACAAGGGACACCCTAAAAACATGGCGCTAGGTCAGCGGGTAAAGCTGCCCTGCTTTCGCGACCATAGCCGCGATTCTGTCATGCAAGACATCGAAGGGCCATATTTTGAGCCAGCATCAGCCGGAATGAACATTCATACGCAGATGGATTTCAGCAACGATGACAAGATCGATTTCGCGTCGGCCGGGTGCCAAGTCGCGCGTAACCGTGAATTGTTCCTCGATGCGTTCATGACAGCCCTGCACAATACAGCAGAAGGCAAAAAAGGCGCTGCGGCGCGGTTTAGTTATTTTCTCACTGACGGCGGTTTCCCTATGGCTGCAGAACTTAAAAAACTTGCGAGGTAATATGCCGACACAAAAAAGCAAACTTGAGAGACTGACAGGCAGCGGCGCACGGGATTTTGTCCGATGGTTCGGCGTTGCGGTTGGCCTATATCTGGCTTTTCACTTTCGCTCAGCGGTGGCAGGTTGCGAAACTCAGCTACCTTGGGGGTTGAAAACAAACCCTGAACAGCTAATCAGCGCGCTATTCGCCGCAGTGGTCGGGTTCGGCGCTGCATCTGTCATGCGCATTATTGAGCTGAAATTCGGTAAAAAATGAAATTCGCCGACCGTTTCGCCTTATACCTTGCCGCCGCTTTCGTACTCATTGCGGCCAATGTCTTTGACGGGGGGCTCCAATGCGCGCGGTTCTGATCTGCCTTTTTCTGGTAGCCTGTGCAACGTCTCAGGGGGGCGGGCAGGCTAAGGCCGAGACAATCGCCCTACGCATCGAAGCCGCTGAGAAGGTATTGACCGACCCGCAGGCGACACCCGAAGCAAAGGCCAAGGCGCGCGCTGATCTATCACACGCAGCACGCGACGCCCGCGACTTAGGCAAGCAAGCCGACACCAACCACGAAGTAGCAACCGACGCACAGGCCGACATAGAGAGCCTGAAAAAATGGCGTTTTTACGCCCTCGGCGGTTTAGCTCTTGTCGGTGCCTTTGCGTGGTTTAAGCTGAAATCATAGTTTTTTCATCTGCCCCTACACTCGCCCCGCCGCGCCTCTCCACGATGCTCAAATTAGGCGGGGCTTTTTTATGCTTTTTTTGTTGACGGCTTAAACGCTTTGTGTTACATTGCCTGCATGAGAACAAAGACAGCAAGAGTACAGCAAAACGGATTTTACAAAGAAAACGAGCAAGCGCGCTATGTCGTAGTGTTTGAAGAGAAGCTTAACGGCTATCGCATTGATTTACAAGTTAAGCACTACGCAAACGAGAAAACAGCACAGCGCGCGGCTAACAAATATACAGAGGCAGCATGAAAGACAAAAAAACTGAATCACTCAGCGTACGAGTCACAGAAAACGTCTACCGCGAGACTAGCAAGCTCGCGATGGACACAGAGCGGTCTATGGGCTACCATGTACAGAAAGCCCTCGAAGCGTACCTGAAGGGGCAAAAGTGAGCGGCTTTTCAGCATACGACATAGCCAAACTTCACGACGACCGCGAAGACTTAGACGACACGCACTGCCCGCACGGGGAGTCATGGGGCGACCCGTGCAGTCAATGCGGCGATGAATGCGAAGAAGAAAACGTGGGCAGGGGAGAAGATGAATAACCCGATACGGCTTTCCCAGACCATCCGCAAAGACGGGCGGTTCTACGTTCGTGGCTACGTCATAAACGAGAACCGACGCCGTCAATTCATGCTGTCAGAAATTACAGCCGAACAGGCATTCGAGACGCTGCGACGTTTGCAGCATGATATCGATCAGGTCAGGGCGGGCAAATGAGCATCGAGCAGACAATACGCAAAGCCTTTGACCCTTCAACCCGATTTGCAAAAAATCCTATGGTAGATATGCGTTTTCTTAGCGAGACAGCGCAGTTCATAGAGGTAGAGGTAAAGCACAGAACAACGGGCACGTATCTCTGTATCGTCGAATGCGATTACAAAGACGACGTACTCGAAGCGCGCCTATTGCAGGCCCAAAACCAAAGCGGCGAATATGCCACCCGCTCGGTGTATATTTCTTTGCAGGCACAGATTGACACGATGCATGAACATCTGTTTCTATTAATGACGCAGGGGGACAAATGAGCTACAAAACATACAGGGCTATGCAAATCGCACCAGAAATCGACGCGCTGATGGATTCGGCAATCGACGAGACTGGCGAGATAGTAAACGAAGTTGCGCTTGCGCAGGCTGACGACCTAATACGCGAGCGGTCTGTGCTACTGACAGACTTGGCGGCGTGGGTCAAGTGGGCTGAGCAGACCAGAATAGCAGAGATAGACGCGCGAATCGAACAATTGCAGAAAGACAAGGCCCGATTTGGCAAGGCGGTCGAGTTTGCTAAAAAGGCAATTACCGCTAATCTGAAAGAGGGCGATAAGCTAAAGACTGACGATGTCTCGGTTTCATGGCGTAAGGCTGAGGCTGTCATTGTTACAGATGCGGCGTTTTTGCCTGAGCGCTTCCAAAGAGTCAAGACGACAATCGAGGCCGACAAAAAAGCACTGAAAGAGGCATTGACGGCTGGTGATAAAATCGCGGGCGTGTCAATCGAGACAAGACACAGCCTTGTCATAAAATAAAAAAAAGGTGGAGCACATGGAAAAACAACTATTAGACGCGGCAATCTTTGCCGTAATGTCAGACGTAGACTACGTGAAAAAGGACGGTACAAACTCACAGCAGGGGTTTAAATTCGCGTCCGCAGAGAACATTGTCAGCGAGGTGCGAGCGTCTGCGCTAAAGCATCAATTGCTAATCGGGGTAAGCTACACAGAAGCCACGGAGCTTGAAACAGGCGAGACGCGCAATGGCAGCAAGATATATCGCGTGCGCGTAAAGGCAGAGGTGACGCTGAGATGCAAAGGCGAAAGCGAAATGCGTTCTTTCTACGGCGAGGGTTCGGATTCAGGCGACAAGGCGCTGGCAAAGGCAAAGACAATGTGCCTAAAGCAGTTTTTGCGGCAATGCTTTTTGATTGAAACAGGGGAGGCAGACGCAGACAGGGAGACCCCACCAGAAGCCGTCAAGGTGTCACCAGACGTGGCAAAGCTCAAAGCTCTGCCACAGGATGTTAAAGACGGGTTCGCATGGTTAAAAACCATATCACCAGCGCAAACTGATGCAAGCTACCGCAAGGGTGTACTCGCAATCATAGACGCAAATCATGGCGACGAAGAAGCAATTCGCGGGTTCTTGCGTGATAAAGGGTGGAAAGGCACGGCAACAGAAAGTGATCTTGCACGTCAGGAGATGCCGGAATGAAACTCACAGCTAAACAAAGACTCAGAGGCCGCAAGCGTTACGAAGCGCTTGGCCTACCCGTCCCGCCCGAATACCAATTGCAGGCGAAAGGTTGGAAACCGGGCCGCAAGCCGGTGAGAAAACCGCGATCGATTCCGGTTTACGTTCCCGGCATGGACTCGTCGAGAAAGTACAAAGCAAGACAGACTTTCATGTCTTTGGGCCTGCCAGTTCCTGAATGGTGCGCGCCAAAGAACCAAAGAGAACCCGCCCCGAAAAAGAACAAAACCGGGATGTCTATGGAGCAATACGAAGCGATGCCCGCTCCGCCTGGTGCCAAGTTCAAAGCCATCGATTGCTCGGGTGACGCGTGGTTTTTCGATTCTGAGCCTAAGCCGAAAGACTGGGCATGGACAAATTCAGGCAACGTGCGCTACCTTGGCGAAGTGGTTTGCATTGACTGGGTCAAGTCATTGAGGGCTGTATGAAAGAGCAAGCAGATGCAAGG
>ERZ650309.140-NODE-140-length-35553-cov-20.039721_pt1 | contig 35553 bp, 39 predicted proteins | sample MGYA00376245_ERZ650309 | MGnify/ENA primary metagenome ERZ650309 (study PRJEB26733, sample SAMN07839294) | wastewater metagenome | biome: urban; feature: wastewater treatment plant; material: waste water | place: USA: North Carolina | collected 2016-04-26 ... | reverse complement strand
CTCCGTTGCCGCCGCCTCCGTTGCCGCCGCCTCCGTTGCCGCCGCCTCCGTTGCCGCCGCCTCCGTTGCCACCGCCTCCGTTGCCGCCGCCTCCGTTGCCGCCGCCTCCGTTGCCACCTCCATCAATATAGCCCCCCTCACCACCACCGCCGTATCCCCCATGATGGTAACCACCAAACACCAAGCCGCCTGAGAAACTAGGCGCAATTTGTTGGCTATAAATCGGTACAGGTCGATGCACAATCACTGGTTGAACTGGACGTTGAACATAACGCACAACCGGGCGCACTACTTGGACTGGTTGAACTGGGCGTTGAACATAACGTACCACTGGACGCGCCACTTGTACCCTTTGTACAGGTCGAACCACCCTACGCACCTGAGGACGGACTGGGCGGAAAACTTGTACGGTTTGTACACCACAAGCTTGATAACCCGGACGCATTCTTGCGACTGGATTATGTGGTCTAACAAAACGTTGTGCCTGCAGTTGAGCGCGTTTACGCGCTAACATTTGCTGTTTAGCCGCGAGTAAGCGTTGCTGTTGCAGCATCCGTTGCTTGTTAAGCAATAAGGCTTGACGTTTTAAAGCAGCCTGACGCTTTTGTTGAGCTACGCGCTGCTTTTGTAAGTTCAGTGCTTTTAGTTGAATAGCTTGTTGACGTTGACGCTGTAGAGCCGCTTGACGTTGTTGTTGAGCGACTTGGGCAGCTCTACGCTTTTGTGCTAATTGCAATGCTTTACGTTTTTGTTGTGCAGCATAATAAGCTTGGCGTTGAGCACGAGTTTGTTGACTGACCTGCCCACCCGCATATTTTGCATGAGGGCGAGGAACAACTGCTGCATAACCACGACCATGCAAACCACAAACAGCCCCTCGATGAGTCACTCGATGGCTACCTTTAGGTTTAATCGCACGCCAACCACCTTTACAGAAGCCACGACTATGACACTGATGAGCGGCAGCACTATGGTGATGACGAACGCTGATACAGCTCACATGAACTGATTTCACACGGACGATAGGGCCTTTCTCGTTCGCTTGCATAGTGCGCATATCTTCAATGCCGCCATTCCATGCTTGTGCTTGCGAGGCCGCTGCCAGCCCTAAACCAACACCAATAACTATTTTTTTCATGCTGCCTTCTCCATGAAGAGCGTTGCGCCTGTTAGACTAGGCCATCTTTTTTGAGGAATGCCTGAGTAATGGATAAGGAACAAACAACCCATTTTGGCTATCAACAAGTTCCCGTTATGGAAAAAGCTAGTCGAGTGGCGGGGGTATTTCATTCGGTAGCCGACAAGTACGACGTAATGAACGACGTAATGTCGTTTGGCGTGCATCGTATTTGGAAACGTTTGACGATTGATGCCGCCGGAGCTAAGCAAGGTTCTAAAATTTTAGACTTAGCGGGTGGTACAGGTGATTTAGCCAGTAAATTTGCACGTATCGTGGGTCAAACTGGCAAAGTCGTCTTATCCGATATTAATGCGTCCATGTTAGAAAATGGCCGCAAGCGCCTGACTGATTTAGGCATCGCGGGCAATATTGAATATGTACAAGCTAATGCCGAATGCTTGCCTTTTGCCGATAATAGCTTTGATATTGTGACGATGGCATTTGGCTTAAGAAATGTTACCGATAAAGATTCAGCTTTACGCTCTATTTTCCGGATTTTAAAACCCGGTGGACGTTTATTAGTCTTAGAGTTTTCTAAACCTGTATTACCTGGCCTTGCGCCAATTTATGATCAATATTCATTTAAGTTTTTGCCAATGATGGGCAAAATCATTGCCAATGATGCTGAAAGTTACCGCTATTTAGCCGAATCGATACGCATGCATCCTGATCAAGAAACTTTAAAACACATGATGAGTGCTGCTGGCTTTGAGCGTGTAACTTATACGAATATGACCGGCGGTATTGTCGCTTTACATAAAGGCTTCAAGCTTTAAAGCGCTGATAAAGCCGCTCGCCTAATAGAGCGGCTAAGATCAAGGCATAGATTAAAGGCTCTGATACATCCGATTTAGCATCTTTCATCCACCAAAAATGCAGCACTGCCAGTATAGAGAGTGGATAAATCAAGCTATGTAAAGTTTTCCAGCGCTTACCTAGACGCCTTAGCATCGCTTTCGGTGAGGTTATGGCTAAAGGAATCAGCATGAGAAAAGCTAGCATACCCACCGTAATAAACGGCCTTTTTAGAATATCGTGCCAAATCCCACTCCAATCAAAAAATTGGTCCAGCCACAGATATAAAATCAAATGCACACTGGCATAAAAAAACGCAAATAAACCTAACATGCGCCGCAAGCGAATCCCTTGAGTCCAGCCGCTTAAACGCCGCAACGTGGACAAACTCAGTGTTAATAACAGAAAGCGTAAAGCCCAATCACCAGTGCTACGTGTGACTGCTTCAATCGGATTCGCGCCCAAACTATCTTGCCAAATACCCCAACCCATTAAAATGGCTGGGATTAAGGCGCAGGCAAAAATTAGCGGCTTGAGTAAGCGTGTAAATAAAGGCTCGGGAAATTGCATTAATAATATTTCCGTAAATCCATACCGCTATACAAACTCGCTACTTGCTCTTCATAACCATTAAACATCAGTGTTTTACGCTTTCTAAATTCACCAATACGCCTTTCGTTATATTGGCTCCAACGTGGATGATCCACATTGGGATTAACATTGGAATAAAAGCCATATTCTTCCGCACTTAAGCGCTCCCAACTGGAGATAGGTTGTTGCTCAACAAAACTAATCCGCACAATCGATTTAATGCTTTTAAACCCATACTTCCAAGGTACAACTAAACGTAAAGGCGCGCCATTTTGGTTTAATAGGGGTTTATCGTAGAGACCTGTTGCGATTAAAGTCAAAGGATGCATCGCCTCATCCATGCGCAAACCTTCCGTGTAAGGCCAAGACAAGACCTTTTGCTTCAACTTAGGCATTTGCTTGGGATCAGCCAGTGTTTGGAAACGTACAAATTTAGCTTTAGAAGTGGGCTGGAAACGCTTTAATAAATCAGCTAAAGCAAAACCTTGCCAAGGAATGACCATCGACCAACCTTCTACGCAACGCATGCGGTAAATTCGTTCCTCGATAGTTTCAGTCTTAAGAATATCCTCTAGGGTATAATGCCCCGGCTTTTCGCATTCGCCATCCACTGTCACTGACCAAGGGGAAGTGATCAAACTTTTTGCATTAATAGCAGGATCGCCCTTAGCAGTCCCAAATTCATAGAAATTATTGTAAGTGGTAATATCATCAAAATCGGTTGGAGTCTCATCGGTAGAAAAAACTGATTTCGCCCAAGCTATTGAAGGCAACACTGTCCCTAACACCGTAGCTCCACCCAGTAACTTTAAAAACTCCCGGCGATTTTGATAAAGCGCATAGGCTGTGGTGTCATTTTCGGTTAAATCTGGAGCCTGTTTAATAATCATTGTTAAATACCTCTAGGCTAATACGCAATACATCAGCTTTTGGATGCGCCAACAAGCACTTATGCTATTGTCGCAGCGGCTACGATGAAGGAGACATGAATGAACGCACGTAACTTGATCTATCTTGGCTTAGCTATTATTGCTTTAGTTGCGGGTATTTTTACTGCTAAGCAATTTCTGACTAGCCCCAATGCAGAAGCCGGTTCTACTATGACAGTGACGGCCGCCAATGATTTCACTTTGACGCAAAATAATCAGGTGATTCACTTGCAAGACTTTCGCGGCAAGCTAGTACTCCTCTACTTCGGCTATGCCTCTTGCCCTGATGTCTGCCCTACCTCCTTGGCTTTATTAAGTTCAGCTTTAAAAGCATTGAGTGCCGAAGAAACTGCGCAAATTCAGCCTATCTTTATTAGTGTTGATCCCGAACGAGACAACGGGACTAAATTGATGGACTATGCGCGTTATTTCTTCCCTAGTTTTATTGGGGTTACAGGAAGCGAGCAGGAAATTCAGCGCACAGCCATGCAATACGGGGCGTTTTACAGTAAGGTAAAGAGTAACTCAGCGATGGGCTATACTGTCGATCACAGCTCTAACAGTTATTTGCTTGGTAAAGACGGTCAGCTTCTGACTACTTTTAGGCATGATGTGACTAAAGCTGAAATAATTGCAGGGATTCGTGCGGCTTTGAAACATTAACAAGGAGGCTTGGTATGCTGCTAGATGCTGTAACTCTTCCCTTAGAAGCGGCTTTTAATGCTTGGCTGAAACTGGATGAAAAGACTCATGGTCATGCACGTCAGCGTTTACAAGCTTTGCAAGGCAAACTCATTCATCTGCGCATTACCAATCCGGGCTTTGATTTGTACTTTTTACCCACAGCAGAACAAGTACGTATCAGTGCAAGCTACGATGCCCAGCCCGATGTAAGCATTCAAGGTAGTGCTCTAGCTTTTATGCGCTTAGCGCAAGCCGAAGACAATGGCAAAGCGATGCTAGAGAATGGTATTAAGCTTGACGGTGATTTAGGTTTAGGTACTGAATTTAGCAAAATCTTGCGTGAAATTGATGTGGATTGGGAGGAGCTACTCTCGCAAGCCGTGGGGGACACGGTTGCCCATCAAGCCGGACAAATGGCGCGCAATACTAAAGGCTGGTTAGATCAGTCCGCCCAAGCGATGCGCTTAAATACTCAAGAATATTTACAAGAAGAAGCGCGGCTTTTACCAGCCGAAGCCGAGCTGAATTATTACTATGAGCAAATTGATCAGTTACGGATGGATGCGGATCGTTTGGAAGCGCGCTTGAATCGGCTAGTCAAAGAAAAGGATGCCTAAGCATCCTTTCCTGATTCCACTAAAAGTGCGAACTCATTTAAAGCACGGCGATACACTTTCCGCTTGAAAAAGACCACTTGTTGAGCGGGTGTCCAATAGTCTACCCATTCCCAATGATCAAATTCAGGTTTTGGTGTCGCTTGTAAATTCACATCTCCGTCCCTGCACAACATCCGCAGCAAAAACCACCGCTGCTTCTGGCCGATGCACAAGGGTCTTGAGCGACGGCGAATCATGTAATGGGGTATGCGATAACGCAACCAACCACGAGTTTGTCCCATGACTTCGACATGCTGAGGTTGCAATCCAGTTTCTTCATGCAATTCTCGATACATCGCGTCGAGCGGAGACTCCCCCTGATCAATACCTCCTTGAGGAAACTGCCAAGATTCTTGACCTAAACGTTTTCCCCAAAACACTTTACCATCGCAATTACAGAGGATGATGCCTACGTTCGCACGGAATCCGTCCTCATCAATCACGACTGTCCTCCGGAACTTTTTTGCTTGCATTGATTTTTTCACAATCCCCATGATTCGGCAATTTCAAGCGAGTACAATCGGGTATTTTTCTGCTAAACGTATAGGAATAAGCATGACCCTCGCACTTTTCGACCTCGATAACACCCTCTTAACAGGCGATAGCGATTATCAATGGGGCGAATTTTTAGTTCGTAAAGGTTTGGTGGATGCACAAGCCCATGCAGAAACCAATAAACGTTTTTACGGCCAATACACCAATGGCACTTTAAATATCCGTGAATATGCTGCGTTTACTTTTAAATTTTTAAGTGAGCACAGCATGGAACAGCTCGATCAATGGCGTAGCGAATATATGCAAGAAGATATTCACAAAATGATTCCGGATGCAGCACGCGCTTTAGTCGAAAAGCATCGTGCGTTGGGACATACCTTGGTCATTATTACGGCCACCAATAGTTTTGTGACGCGCCCGATTGCCACTGAGTTTGGGATTGAAAACTTATTAGCTGTCGAGCCTAAAATTGAAAATGGTCGCTATACCACTGAAATTGACGGTATCCCCACCTTCCGTGAAGGTAAAATTGAGCGCCTAAAAGAATGGCTACAAGGTCGCGCAGAAACTTTAGAAGGCAGCTATTTTTATAGCGACTCACACAATGATTTGCCCTTATTAGAAATAGTGGATCATCCGATTGCGGTTGATCCTGATGACACCTTGCGTGCTAAAGCCATCGCTAAGGCTTGGCCAATTATTAGTTTACGGAGTTAAGTGATGCACTACCCTGCTAGTAAATTGCCGCATATTGGCACAACGATTTTCACCGTCATGTCGCAGATGGCGAATGAATACAAGGCCATTAACCTCTCGCAGGGCTTCCCCGATTTTGATGGCCCCTCTGCCCTCTTGAATGCAGTGGGTGCTTATATTGCCAAAGGCATGAATCAATACGCGCCCATGAGTGGCCTGCCGGTGTTGCGCGAACAGATTGCCGCCAAAGTACAGCGCATTTATGGTAATCCAGTCTCAGCCGATGAGGTGACGGTTACTTCAGGTGCAACCGAAGCTTTATTCGCAGCGATTGCAGCAGTCGTGCGCCCTGGCGATGAAGTGATTATGTTTGACCCTGCCTACGACAGTTATGACCCAGCCGTCGAACTGAATGGCGGGAGATCCATCCATTTACAATTACAGCCGCCTCAATTTGCTATCGATTGGGCACAAGTCAAAGCCGCCATCACGCCGAAAACGCGCTTAATTATTCTAAATTCTCCGCATAATCCGACTGGTAGCGTCTTGACAGCTGCCGATATGCAACAATTAATTGAGCTAGTTCGCGGCACCGATATTCTGTTACTCGGCGATGAAGTCTATGAACATATCGCTTTTGATGGTCAACAGCATCAAAGCTTGAATCGCTATCCAGAACTGTATGAACGTAGCTTTGTGGTTTCGTCTTTTGGCAAAACCTATCATGCGACCGGCTGGAAAATTGGTTATTGCGTAGCACCGCCGCCTTTAACGGCTGAATTCCGTAAGATGCATCAATATCTAACTTTTGCAACCTGCACCCCCATGCAATTAGCACTGGCGGATATTTTGCGGGATGAGCCCGAACATGCGGATCATCTCCCACAGTTTTATCAGCAAAAGCGCGATCTCTTCTGCTCCTTGATCAGCAATAGCCGCTTTAAATTTACCCCGTCAGCAGGCACTTATTTCCAAGTGGTCGACTACAGCGCGCTTAGTGATTTGCCGGATACTGCTTTCTGTGAATGGCTGACTAAAGAGGTGGGGGTAGCCGCGATTCCGGTTTCAGTGTTTTGCAAAGTACCACCAAACATGCGCTTGATTCGTTTCTGCTTTGCCAAAGGTGATGAAACTTTGCAACGTGCCGCTGAACGCTTATGTGCCATTTAGGAGAAGAGTAATGCCTGAATCCTTACGGGTGAGCTTGGTACAAACTGAATTAGCTTGGCAAAATCCAGAGGCCAATCGAGCGCATTTTGCTGAGTTGCTGCAAGACTTAGCGGGGCAGACAGATTTAATCGTCTTGCCGGAAATGTTCACCACGGGCTTTATGATGGCACCCGAAATTCATGCCGAGGCGTATGGCGGTGCCACCTTTACTTGGCTACAAACCCAAGCAGCTAAGTTGCAAGCGGCGATTTGTGGCTCAGTGGCTACCGCTGTTGAGGGACAATATACGAACCGCTTCATGTTCGCTACCCCCGATGGCCAAATGCAGTTTTATGACAAACGCCACCTGTTCCGCATGGGCGATGAAGTCAATCATTATAGCGCAGGCTTAGAGCGTAAAACCTTTAACTATCAAGGCTTTCGTATTCTGCCTCAAGTCTGCTATGACCTGCGCTTCCCGGTGTTTATGCGCAATCGTAATGACTATGACTTAGCCATCGTGGTCGCGAATTGGCCTGCTGTTCGGCGTAAACCTTGGCGTACTTTGCTACAAGCGCGGGCGATTGAAAATCAAAGCTATGTGCTGGGCGTAAATCGGGTGGGTATGGATGGTTTAGGTTTAGCCTATAGCGGTGATTCACTAGCGATTGATTTCAAAGGTGAATTGCTGATTGATCAGGCTGAAGGCTCTGCGTTTGTGGAAACGACTCCGTTGGATTTAAACGCCTTACAGCAATTTCGTGAGCAATTTCCGGCTTGGATGGATGCGGATGAGTTTAGCTTAAACTGAAATCTTTCGCTTGCTCTCTGCTTGACCTGTCTATCACTGCACAGTTTAAGGTGAGATTTCTTACTTAAATACAGCAGGAATTTACTATGCAAAATGCCATGATGACTAAAACTCAATGGGTTGAGTTATTCCGTGACACAGGTTTGGATGAGGCGATGATGAGCAAATGGCATCAACTGTTTGAACAACGCTACCCAGAACAACATCAGGCTTTTCTGGAATGGCTGCAAATCCCTAGTGAGGAAGTCACACAGATTCGCAAGGCGAGCCGCTAACTCCACCAGTTTGAAATGAAGATGTATACCATCGGCCAACTCTGCAAACGCTTTGGCTTATCACGTAGCGCTTTATTGTACTACGACACGATTGGCCTGCTGCCTGCCTCCACCCGCAGCACTAGCGGTTATCGTTTATATACCGAATCAGCTTTACAACGTATGTTGCAGATACAGACTTATCGTGAAGCGGGCTTGCCTTTGGATACGATTCAAACCCTTTTGGCCTCCAGCACGGAAAGTAGCGCCTCTGTGCTGGAACGCCATCTACAAGACTTGAATCGAGAAATACAGCGTTTGCGCCAGCAACAGCAAGTCATTATTCGCTTATTAGAATCCCCTGCTGCATTGAACAACAGTCGCACTATGACCAAACAACGCTGGGTAGAAATGCTGCAAGCAGCAGGTTTAGACGCAATGGGCATGAATAAATGGCATGCCGAATTTGAACAACGCTCGCCGGAAGCGCATCAGGACTTTTTGGAGTCCTTAGGGATTGAAGCTGAGGAAATTCAAAGGATTCGGCAGTTGTCTAGGCAATAACCTAACACCAAGCAAAATTTACTTAACAATCTTAGCTATCCACCGCCTCGCATAAGCTTTCCAATTTTTCTTAGTTCCTCGCAACTCAACTCCTTCCTAAAGTATCGTCTTATCTGATATAGGAAAAATTTCATGGCACCTCGTTTAGCAGTGGACTCCACAAATTCCAATGAGCATTTAGCGAATTTTCAAACGCTTTATGTGCAGTTGATGAACTTGGAGTTTCAGCAATACCTATCCGCGTTGCATTTGGAATTAACCGCACAGATTACCACACAGAAACCGAATGCTGCCAAGATTGATGAGTTGCTTAAACAACTTCAGCAGCAATTAAGCGAACAATTTAAAACCGAAGAACAAGATATGAATGCCACTGATTATCCGTATTTGTTGTTGCATCGTCATCAACATCAGCGGGCTTTGGAGCAAATTGCACGCCATATCGAATTATGGAAAAAGCAGCGCAATGCTTGGGCCTTGCGTGATTTTGTAGAAAAAACTTTTACCCAATGGCTCTATACTCATCGCCGTGCGGATATGGCAGCGGCCTTGTTTGTTGCTTATGTGCAGGAGGCTTCGGCATGAGTACAATTTTAAGCGTCCCTGGTTTATATGGCAGTGAACTGCAACATTGGCAGACTTGGCTAGAACGCAAATTGCCAAATACCCAACGCGTTGAACAAGAAGATTGGGACAATCCTATCCTACCGATTTGGGCGCAAGCCGTCAGCCAAAGCATCCAGCAGGCACGCGGTAAAGTTTGGATTATTGCGCACAGTTTCGGCTGCTTAGCCAGTATTTATGCTGCACAAAAATACCCTGAAAAAATAGCTGGAGCGATGTTAGTTGCCCCTGCTAATCCAAACCGTTTTAGCTTGCATGGTTTTCAAGCGGGTGAGCTATATGTAAGTGCACGCGATAACGTCGCTCTGCATTTACCCAAACAAGCCTTGGGTTTTCCGAGCGTGATTGTGGCAAGCAGTAATGATCCGTGGATGCCGTTAGAAAGCGCCGAAGTTTGGGCAGACACTTGGGAAAGCCGCTTTATTAATATCGGTGCAGCCGGACATATCAATGTAGCTTCTGGTTTTGGTGCTTGGCCAGAAGGCTTAAGAATTTTCGAACATTTTCAGCAGTCGCTTTATGACTTGCCTCAAGGTGCTATTAATGCACCTCAACCACGATTTCATTTAGTATCACAGGAGTTTTAAAATGACACTGCGCTTAGGCGATATTGCGCCCGATTTTGTGCAGCATTCTAGTGCTGGCGAAATTCAATTCCATGCTTGGCTAGGAGATTCATGGGGAATTTTATTCTCGCACCCCGCTGATTTTACCCCGGTGTGTACGACTGAATTAGGTTTAACCGCTAAATTAAAAGACGAATTCGCTAAGCGAAAGGTAAAAGCGATTGCCTTATCGGTTGATCCTTTAGAATCTCACGATCGTTGGATTCAAGATATTAACGAGACACAAAACACTCAAGTCAACTTCCCGATTCTCGCCGATGCTGATCGCAAAGTTTCTGAGCTATATGATTTAATTCACCCAAATGCCAGCACTACTGCAACAGTACGTTCCTTATTTATTATCGACCCGCAGAAAAAAGTCCGTTTAATTATCACTTATCCAGCTAGCACCGGACGGAATTTCAATGAAATTTTGCGCGTAATCGACTCATTACAACTCACTGACTCGCATTTAGTCGCTACCCCAGGCAACTGGGAACCCGGTGATGAAGTAGTGATTGTTCCCTCATTGCAAGACCCAGTCGAATTACAACAACGTTTCCCGCAAGGCTTCCGGGCAGTTAAGCCTTATCTACGCTTAACACGTATCTAATTTAAAATTAACTCTGCGAAAAGCGCTAAGCCAAACTTCGGTTTGGCTTTTTTTTCTGAATTAAATTACCCAATCGCTAACCAATGGAAAATGCCCGCTCAAGCACACCTTAAGCGGGCGGAGATGACAAATGGATTTAGGAGGAAAGTACAGCCCCATTTGTCGAGGACAGGTAGACCCATTCAACCTGTAGGAGAGAAGCTATTAAGCTTTATTCGCAACCTTTTTTACTGCCTCATTCGTTTGAGCTATAGCAGTTTTACTCAAATCAATTACTTCTGCAGTAGCCGACTCGACCGCTGCCTTAGTTTTTTCAGTGGCTTCAGAAGCAGCTTGTTTACTGACTTCAATTAATTGTGTCGTACCCGATTGAAAAGACTTTAGGGAGTTTTCAGTAGTCGCTTTAAACTCTTCACTATAGGCCTTAAAAACCTCTGCAGTTTCACGCCAGTTATTCAGCCACTTTGTATTGAAACCATTAACTAACTCTTGATTTAGCAATGAGCCTGTCGTTGTAACAGGTGCTTTTAACAGACCCTCTGTATACTGCTTCCCAAAATCTACATACTCCTGAATAAAGTTAAGCTGCTGAGTCCGTAGAGTTTCTGCGGTTTTTAAATTTAATTCACCGATCTTTTGTAGAAAGCTGAATTGGTTAGTAGTTAATTCATTAATAACTTCAATTGCATGGTTAGGCATTTCAAATCTCCTTATTGATTTATGTAGCTCACAGTAAATCAATTTTGCTGCACTGCATAACAAGAAAATTTACTTAGCTTTTATGATTTTTTAATAACCAACTTATTCAGAAATCGCGATAAGCATATAGTTTTTTATTCGTTCCAGGGATAAGAGCAGGCTGTTAGTTTGTTGCACCAACAGCCTAGAACTAACGATCTAATGTGTTCTTGTAGGAGGACAACATGAGTATAACTGCTAACCCAAGCGCACCTGTGTCACAAACTATTGTGAAGGGTGCTGCCCATTCTGTTCCAGCGGTTTTTCCTGCACAAACAACCATCCAAACCACGAGCGATTTGGGCTATGCCGGCATTGTTAGCCCTACTCAAGCCTGGGAGCTTTTTCAAGCTGGTACTGCAGTGATTGTGGATGTACGCAGCAAAGAAGAATTACATTTTGTAGGACGTGTCCCTGGTACTTTACATGTGGCTTGGGCAACGGGTACGGCTTTAAATCGCAATCCCCGATTTGTGCGCGAACTCGAAGCGAAGCTCAATAAAAGCCAAACTATTTTATTACTCTGTCGCAGTGGTAAACGCTCTGCAGAGGCAGCAATAGCGGCTACTAAAGCTGGATTTAAACAAGTCTATAACATTGCCCAAGGGTTTGAGGGTGATCTAGATCCAGCTAATCAGCGTGGGCATTTAGGTGGCTGGCGAGTGGCAAATTTACCTTGGGAACAGGACTAAGCGGATTTATTTATTATGAGCAAACTACTAGCGATTAGACCTGACTACTTGCCCGATCTCGAAGTGACCAGCTGGAAATTAGAGAATATTGTCACCGATTTAAAACAAAAGCGTTTAGCGTGGCGTACTGAACAGCAGCGCCCCCACTATTTTGGTGGACGCAATTTACCATCACGCGAGGCCGTGCAAAGTATTGTCAAAGCCTTAGGTCAAGCACTCTTCCCCATGCGTTTAGGGCCGATTGATCTACACCAAGAAGCTGAAGACTATTATGTGGGTTTGCAACTCGATTCTGCCTTGAATGTCTTGTATACCCAAGCGCGTTTAGAATTATCTTATAGTGCCCATTTAGAGCATGTTGCCCAAGGCACTCGTCCGGCGCTACAGCTGGAGCAGCAAGCTAAAGAATTAGTCCAAACTTTTGCTAGTACCTTGCCACGTATCCGCCAAGATTTAGATGCGGATGTTTTGGCTGCTTTTCATGGTGATCCAGCCGCCCGCTCCGTAGACGAAGTACTGATGTGTTATCCGGGCATTAAAGCAATGATTTTCCACCGGATTGCGCATGAATGGTATGTATTGGGCTTGCCGCTATTGGCGCGGATGCTTGCCGAATTATCCCACTCCGAAACCGGCATCGACATTCACCCTGGTGCAACTATTGCCAGCGGCTTTTTCATTGATCATGGCACGGGCGTAGTCATCGGTGAAACTGCCACCATTGGCAAAAATGTACGTCTCTATCAAGCCGTCACTTTGGGTGCGAAACGCTTTGAAAAAAATGACGATGGCTCGCTCGCCAAAGATTATGTGCGCCACCCCACAGTGGAAGACGACGTGGTGATTTATGCAGGCGCTACCATTCTCGGCAATATCACGATTGGGCGTGGCTCAGTGATTGGTGGCAATGTCTGGCTCACGCATAGCGTGCCACCGAATAGTTATATTAGCCAAGAACATTCCAGCCGAATGTCGAGCTAACACTTAACCCTTCCCTTTTAATTATTTTTTAATGCCTTTTTAGCAAGGAGAATCTTGTCATGGCTGAACAACAGCTAACTCAACGTGCATTGAGCGATGGTGCTGCGCGCCAGCTTGCCAATGCCACCAAAACCGCCCCACAATTATCCACGATTACCCCACGCTGGCTGGTGCAATTACTGCAATGGGTGCCGGTGGAAGCGGGTATTTATCGGGTCAATCGCGTCAGCAACCCACAAGATGTCCGTGTTGCCTGTACTCAGCGTGATGAAGCTTCACTCCCTGAAACTTTCGTTGATTATGACACCACGCCGCGTGAGTATTTCCTCAATGGTGTCTCCACTATTCTGGACGTACACACCCGTGTTTCGGATTTATACAGCAGTCCACACGACCAAATCCGTGAGCAACTCCGCCTCACCATTGAAACGATTAAAGAACGCCAAGAAAGCGAGCTGATTAATAATCCGGAATACGGCTTATTAGCGAGTGTGAGTGAAGATCAGCGTTTATCCACTTTGACCGGCGCGCCCACACCGGATGATCTGGATGATTTATTACGTAAAGTCTGGAAAGAGCCGGGCTTTTTCCTAACCCATCCGAGTGGGATTGCGGCCTTCGGACGTGAATGTACCCGTCGTGGTGTACCACCGCCCACCGTCAGTTTATTCGGTTCGCAATTCATTACTTGGCGCGGTATCCCGTTGATTCCATCCGATAAAGTGCCAGTGGAAGATGGTAAAACTAAAATCATCTTAGTGCGCACCGGCGAAAAGCGTCAAGGTGTAGTGGGTTTATTCCAACCCGGTTTAGTGGGTGAACAAAGCCCCGGTTTATCGGTGCGCTTCATGGGAATTAATCGCAGTGCCATCGCCTCGTATTTGGTGTCGCTGTACTGTTCTTTAGCGGTGCTAACCGATGATTCGTTAGCGGTGTTAGATGATGTTGAAGTGGACAAATACCATGACTACCCAAGCAGCTATAAGTGAATTTGGCGCGGCTCCGGTGGATGAAACTTGGCTCGCGCAACTCGCGTCGAGCCTGTTTGGTACTTTGCCGACTAGCGCCCCCGATTTAAAAGATTTGCCACCCAGTGTGGCACTCTTAGCGCAGAACGAGCCGCAGCAATGGGTGAATACACCTGCTTTATTGCAACGGTTGCCTGCGCTGGTCGCAAATAGTTTGGCTACTGCCACACCACCTTATACTTATCCCGACCTCACCAGCAAGCCGAAAAATTTAGGCTTGCCCGAGTTGGATTTAAGTAGTTTGGATTTGGGTTTTGCACGGGCAAATCAGGCAACTACCCCAGCGGTTCCCAGTACGCAAGCGCAATACTATTTTCTGGAACATAGCTTACCAGCCAGTAGTCATTTGCAAGCGCCTGCTGTACCCAGTGTAGCTAGCCTAACTACTTATGCTGGCTTTCAAGCACCTCTTGCAGTGCCACCCCGTACCAGCTTTGATATTCATGCGATTCGGCGGGATTTTCCGATTCTGCAAGAGCGTGTGAATGGTAAGCCGCTGATTTGGTTTGATAATGCCGCAACTACGCAAAAGCCGCAGGTAGTGATTGATCGGCTTAGCTATTTCTACCAGCACGAAAATTCCAATGTGCATCGAGCAGCCCATGAATTAGCCGCACGCGCTTCGGATGCGTATGATGCAGCGCGCCAAACCGTGGCTAATTTCATTGGTGCGCGTAGTACTGAGGAAATTATCTTTGTGCGCGGTACGACTGAGGGTATTAATCTCATTGCCAAAACTTGGGGCAAACAAAACCTCAAAGCGGGCGATGAAATTATTATTTCACACTTGGAGCATCACGCGAATATTGTGCCGTGGCAGCAATTGGTAGCGGAAACGGGTGCAGTGTTGAAAGTGATTCCAGTGGATGATCACGGGCAATTACTGCTAAACGAATATCGCAAACTGCTCAGCCCCAAAACTAAGTTAGTGTCGGTCACACAAGTCTCAAATGCTTTGGGTACGATTACCCCGATTGAGGAAATCATCGCCCTTGCGCATAGCGTGGGCGCGAAAGCTTTAATTGATGGCGCACAAGGGATTTCGCATATTCCGGTCAATGTGCAAGCCTTGGATGCCGACTTTTATGTCTTCTCCGGCCATAAAATCTTTGGCCCCACCGGCATTGGGGCAGTCTACGGCAAAGCGCATTTACTGGAAGAGATGCAACCGTGGCAAGGCGGCGGCAATATGATCGAAGATGTCACCTTCGAGCGCACCGTCTACCGCAAACCACCACTTCGCTTTGAAGCCGGTACGGGCAATATTGCCGATGCTGTGGGCTTGGCAGCAGCCTTGGATTATGTATCGAGTGTGGGTTTACCAGCGATTGCCTCCTATGAGCATGCCTTGGTGGAATATGCCAGCGAACACCTTCGCCCGATTAAGGGAGTACGTTTGATTGGCACTGCACCGCAGAAAGCCAGCGTGGTGTCTTTTGTGTTGGATGGCTACACCACCGAACAAGTCGGCAAAGCCTTGAATCAAGAAGGCATTGCGGTACGCACTGGCCACCACTGCGCCCAACCGATTTTAAGGCGCTTTGGTTTGGAGGCAACCGTGCGACCCTCATTGGCGTTTTATAATACCTTTGATGAGATTGATGTGTTGGTGGCAGTAGTGAAGGGATTGAGTCGGAAGGTCTAATACGCTCACTTATATAAGGCGGGCATGTTTCGCCTTATTTAAGCTTCGTCTCTAAGCCTTCAAAACCACCAAATGCTCACTAGCTGCCTGAGGATAAAGACTCTGCAACCCCGCATCAAAACTAATCAGCCGACCCTTTCGATGAATGGCTAAAGAGTACAAATAAGCATCTGTGATCTGGCGATGACCAACTACATAACCTGATTGGAAAACCGTGCCATCCAACAAAGCTAAACTATCCTCCCAAAACTGATGGGATGGAATTTCAGTTAAAGCTTGCAATAAGCCCAAAGCATCAGCTAATTCCACAGCATTCGGTGAGATTTTTGGATTAGACGACAAGCGCACCAAAGCACTTTGCGTAAACGGACAAGTCGCCCAGCCGTACTGCTACTCACGATTAAACCAATCATGTGCTGCTTGGTGATGAATATGTGTCGGTCATGCGAGCGCTACTAAAACATTCACATCTAATAAAGCAACCCTCATGCTTCATCTTCCAACAACTTAATCTGTTCTGGCGTAATCGTGCTAGCGTTACTAGGCACATTAAACACCGGAAACAGGTCTTTGCGGGTGTACTCAGGCGACTTCTGCAAACCTTTACGCACTAAATCAGAAAGCACTACACCTATCGCTTGCCTATTTTGCGCTGCTATATAACGCACAATATTGAACACATCATCTAGAGTAACCGTAGTACGCATAGTCTTAATCCTAAATTAGCTTTCTATGACTATAACCGATTGATGCTTAGACATCATGATGCTTTAATGCCAGAACAGATTCTCTTTAAAAAGCCAATCCTCGCAACTGCTCGGTCAAAAAATCCATCACCCGACGTATCCGTCGATTCATCCGCAATTCTTGATGTGCTGTCAGCCAAACCTCTAAAGCTGGAATCGGCAAATCGGGAAATAAGCGTTGTAATGTTGGTGTTTGCTGAGCAATAAAATTCGCACCAAAACCAATCCCTAAACCTGCTTTCACATATTCCCAGTAAGCCACTTGATCATCAGTACGCACTGCAAATAACTCACGCTCTGCTTTGAAGCCAAACATAGATATGCCCTTAAGAATTGCATCATCCCGGTCATAACCGAGCAAGCGATGTTGCAGCAATTCATTTAAGGTTTTTGGCACACCATAGCACGCTAGATAACTTGTGCTTGCATAAACCCCCATTGATAACTCATTGACCTTACGTGCGATTAACTCTTGTTGGGTAGGTTGAAACATGCGAATCGCGATGTCGGCATCACGCGCTAATAGGTTTTCCACACTATTACTCGCCACAATCTCTAATTGAATCTCTGGCTCTTGCTGGTGAAACTTCGCTAATAAAGAGGGCAAAAGGTAAGTTGCAACCACCTGGCTAGCCGTCAATCGCACTGTGCCAGACAGGGTTTGGTTCGCCCCCGCTACTTTCAAATTAAACTGCTCAGCGTGTTTAGCCATTGCGCGTGCATAATCGACTAGCTCTAAACCAGCAGCACTCAACTCCATGCCTGTACGTTTGCGATGAAATAAACTCATCCCTGTTTGTGCTTCTAAATCAGCAATATAGCGCCCCACTGTGGGTTGACTCATGTTCAATTGGCTACTGGCTTGCGATAGAGAGCCTGCTTCAGCAACTTTTAAAAAAATCTGAATTAACTGCCAATCCATCTATTCATTCCTGCATAGCTGACCTGCATATTTATCTATTTAAGCAAAAATATTGAATAGATAAAATCCTCCTCATCGCAAACATGTGGAGTAAACCGTATGACAAGCATCGCAATCGTGGGAGCAAACGGCCGTTTAGGGCAAGCTGCTACCTTAGCCTTTCATCAAGCAGGTTATCGAGTCATTGCAGTAAGCCGTAACGGTAACTTGAATTTACCTGTTGGCATTGAACAACGTGCCGCCAATGCGTTAAATCAAGCAGCATTGATTCAAGCTACCACAGGTGCTGAATTGATTCTCAATGCACTTAATCCGCCTTATGCGCGTTGGCAATCGGAAGTATTAACTTTAGGGCGTAATGTGCTCGCAGCCGCGAAAGCGCATCAAGCCACCCACCTTTTCATTGGTAATGTGTATAACTATGGCACACAAATTCCAGCACAAATTACACCTAATACACTGTTTCAAGCTGATCATCTATTGGCGCAAGTGCGAGTCGATTTAGAAACCTTATTCAAACAAGCGGCTATCGACCAACAAGTACAAACCCTGATAATTCGCGCGGGTGACTTTTACGGGGCAAGCCAAGGTACCTGGATCGACTTAGCCTTATTGCGCGATCTAAAGAAAGGTAGATTTACCTATCCTAGCAAGCATTGGGAGATTCCACATGCTTGGGCGTATTTGCCTGATTTAGCGCAGGCTTTTGTCGCCTTAGCTCAGCAAGCCCCTAAGCTGCCAATGTTTGCCCAATGGCTATTCGCAGGGCACAACTTTACCGGTGAACAACTATTGACCCTAAGCGAAAACTATTTGGGCAAGCCATTAAAGCGTGCACCAACACCGTGGGGATTATTTAAGGTCTTGGGAGTTGTTAATAAGAACTTCAAGCTCTTAACTAGTATGCGTTATTTGTGGGACAAACCGCATCAACTAATCGATACACGCTTGGAGACTTGGAATTTTATAGCAACACCGTCTGAGCTGGCTTATCAACAAACTTTACAGATTTTAAAGTTGAGCTGAATTAAGCCCATCTCGGTATCTATGAAAAAAACAGATAAGCTAAACAGAAATAGGGAGTTTTACTATGCTCGCCTGAATTGCCAAAGACTTCGTATATCAACACTTGCTAGAGCTTAGGCAAGAAAATTGAGACACATTTAGATAAATTGCGTGGAGTGATTGCTTGTGACTCTGAGAACCCATTATTTGATTGCGAGTGATTTTTAAAAATTCACGAGTCAATTCACTAATGTGCCCGCTTTGCCTAGTGATAAGTGAATCTTAAGCTTTTTCGCCCCTTAAAGATCATCAATATGTTTAAACAAATCTTTATTCACTTCAGTAAACAGACTATTCCCCCAAAATAGCCAAGGGTCATCGCTTAGATCAGTTTTACTATTTCGATGAAAAAGATGATGTCGTGGGAAAACTACCGTTTCCAACTTATGAAAAGATTCTTTAACCTGCTTTAAAGAGCGATACCCTAAACCTTCACTTTCATAGTCAAGTCTAAACTCCTTAGCGCAGGTAATAATAAAATCATGATCCGCTTCATCTAGCCAAATAGTCACCAGAATATCTTTAGTGTAAGGAATACGATAAGCAGCGGGTGTATCATTATAGCGATTCATATAGGTATAATCGCCATGCTGTTCAATACGACCGTAGGTTATTTTAATTTTATTGGGTGCATACTTTAAAAAGCTGATTGGGCTACTAATCGTATAGGCAATATTAAAAATATTATGGCTATCACTGGTATATAACCGAAAAGAAAAATAGGTGTTTTTCTTAACATTAGCATCATGTTCTATTTTCCGCCAATATCCTGTCGAAGGTATGATATTAAAGAAATCATTTTTAGTCAGAAAATTTCTCACAATGGGATAGCGATCAGAAATTGTTTTAGCAATTAAGAGCGAGCTAAAGCTCATTGTGTTATTCACAATCTGATCATCCTTTAAAAAACCGGCTAATTCGCGTTGATGTTCGATTTCAGGGTTTTCTTTAATCAGATAAGAATAGGTCTTATGCTTTATATAATTAACAAAATTATTGTACTTGCTATTACTTTCGATAGAGTTGCTAGCAAAAATGGTGTCAAGGCCAACACCTAAGATAGCCATCAAATCTTCAAGCTTCTCTTTTTGTAACTTAGTACTGTTATTTTTCTTAAGTGACAAAAGGCCACGGAGGTAGCGCTCGGAAATATCCAAATGGTCAGCAAGTTGCTTTTGAGTCAAACCCAATTCATCAATTCTTTTTCTTATCTTGTGCGCTTCAGTAGGGCCAATTTTAAAAGACATAAAGAATTAACCCTAGACAAATGGGTTAATCATCCTAGTAGGATTATGCTGCTATTTCAAGCCTTTGCAATACATTAATAACAGCTAGGCTTCTATTTTTTCTACCACTCTATCGAGCCTCAACCTAAACAGAAGCTCGATGTAGTGAGTGCAGAGTAAGTTAACTCTTATGGGGTTTTCTTTATCAAAACCTGATCTAATAAACCACCGTCTTTAAAATGCACGTTCTTCACAGTCTTCCAACCACCAAGTTTGTCTTCCACAGTGAATACTTTAATTGCTGGGAAATCCTTAGCATTTGCCTCTAATACTTTCGCATCGCGCGGGCGTAAATGATGTTTAGCAATAATTGCTTGCGCTTCAGGCGTATATAAAAAATCTAAATAAGCTTTGGCTAAATCCGTGGTATTACGCTTTTGTGCAATACTATCCACCACAGCAATGGGAGCAGACGCGTCAATGGAAAGACTTGGATAAACCACTTCAAATTTATCCGCACCCACTTCTTTACTAATTAAGGCCGCTTCATTTTCAAAGGTCACTAACACATCGCCAATATCGCGCTGAGTGAAAGTTGTCGTTGCACCACGTCCGCCGCCATCCAGCACCGGTACATTAGCGAATAGCTTGGTAACAAATTCTTTTGCACCCTCTTCAGTTTTAGTTTTATCTAGACCATAGCCATAAGCAGCTAAATAAGTGTAGCGACCATTACCAGAGGTTTTTGGATTGGGAACAATGACTTGCAAACCAGCCTGCGTTAAATCCTCCCAGTCTTTAATCGCTTTCGGATTGCCTTTACGCACTAAAAATACTGTAGTGGTGGTATAAGGACTAGCCTCATTCGGGAAACGTTTGCGCCAGTCTTTATCCAGCAAACCCTTCTCAGCAATCGCATCAATATCCGGCGCTTGATTCATGGTCACCACATCCGCCTCCAAACCAGAAATTACCGCCAAGGCTTGCTTACTTGAGCCACCATGTGACTGCACCACATTCACATCTTCATTCTTTTGCGCTTTCCATGCCTTAACGAAGGCTGGATTAATTTCCTCATACAGCTCACGCGAAACATCATAAGAAGCATTGGTAAGCGTTTTCGTTTCTGCTAAAGCTTGTACACTGAAGCCGAAAATACTGGCAAAGCCTAAAGCTTGCACGAGCTTTAAAGCACGAAAGGATTGATATTTGGACATTGCTTTTATACTCAATTTTGAAGAAATGCGCCGAGTATAAAAAGGCAGCCTATATATCGACCAATAATTAAAACCGCAAAACTTATGCAAAAAACAGATATAGAAAAAGGCTATGAAATTAAACATGCGGACTAAACCCCTGCCGTGACGCCCCACTCTGATACTGTTATGTTATTCGCATCAACACCACAGCAGGAGAGATCAACATGAATACAGCCCCAGAAAGCCGCCCACCTTTTCCACCATTTACTCGCGAAACCGCGATCCAAAAAATTCGTATGGCGGAAGATGGTTGGAATAGCCGCGATCCCCAGCGCGTTTCACTGGTGTATACATCTGATTCGCAATGGCGTAATCGTGCTGAATTCCCCCAAGGTCGTGCCGAAATAGTTGCTTTTTTAACCCGCAAATGGGCTAAGGAGCTGGATTATCGCTTGATTAAAGAGCTATGGGCGTTTGAAGGGAATCGCATCGCGGTGCGTTTTGCTTATGAATGGCATGATGATTCGGGGCATTGGTTTCGCTCTTATGGTAATGAGAATTGGCAATTCAATGAGCAAGGCTTAATGCAGTTACGTTATGCAAGCATCAATGATTTGCCAATCCAAGAAAGCGAGCGCAAATTTCATTGGCCTTTAGGGCGTCGGCCCGACGATCATCCGAGCTTGAGTGACTTGGGTTTGTAGTCACAACTAAGAGCAAAATTTGGTTAAGGAATACTCACTAGTATTCCTAACTTGAGTCTTAGTTTTAAACCGGCTTATCCCCCAACACGGTTGCACGCTGCATGACGCGATGTGCTTTGCCATAATCATTGGTCGCATAATGCTGAGTGGAACGATTGTCCCAAAGCACTAAATCATTCGGCTGCCAATGCCAACGCACGGTAAATTCAGGTCGTCCTACATGCTCAAATAAAAACCGCAATAAAGCCTGACTTTCCAAACGTGGTAGCTCATTAATTTTGGTCGTGAAATTTTCATTCACGAATAAGGCTTTGCGCCCATTTACTGGGTGAGTACGCACCACCGGATGCGTCACGGGTGGATTTTTATCGCGCGCAATGAGCCACTGCTCATGGGTTTCCGGCGTATTGCCATAACGATCCTGCGGGAAGGAGTGCACAAAATCGTGGGTAGCCGTTAAACCTTCCAATAAAGTTTGTAAGCGGGGCGACAAGCCTTCCCAAGCCGCAAAAGCACTCGACCACAGCGTATCGCCACCGACTTCTGGGACTAATTTCGCACTCAAAACACAAATTGCGGGCGGCGTTTGAATAAAAGTGACATCGGTATGCCAAATCGCATTGTCGGTCACATCGGTTTCATAATTATCCAAAATCAACACTTCGGGCGCTTGCGGCGTTTTCGGATAAATCGGATGAATGTGTAAATCGCCAAAGCGCAAGGCTAAATCGCGCTGCTGAGTGGGTTCAAGCACTTGATTGCGCAAGAATAACACTTGATGCTCGACTAAAGCTTCGCTGAGCTGTGCTTGTTCTGTTGTGCTCAGTGGTTTAGCTAAATCTAAGCCTTGGACTTCAGCCCCCAAGGCTGGGGTTAAGCGTTTAAAACTTGCCATGATCATCTCTTATTCGTAGTGGCTATACCAAGGGGTTAAGCGTTTTTGTAAGTAGCGCAAGCCTATTTCAATCGCAAAGGCAATCGCAGCAATCACTAAAATGCCTAGGATCACGGTGTCAGTTACTAAGAATTGCGCGGCAGACTGCACCATAAAACCTAAACCGCGTGTGGCAGCGACTAACTCGGCTGCAACCAATGTTGACCAGCCCGCCCCCAAACCAATGCGTACTCCAGTTAAAATGCTTGGCAATGCAGCGGGCAAAGTAACATGCCAAAGTAATTGACTGGGTGTAGCTCCCAAGGATTGTGCAGCGCGTTGGCGGCTTTTGCCCGCAGAACTCACACCATGCGCAGTAGCAATAATAATCGGGGCGAGAATAGCTAAGAAAATCAGCAAGACTTTGGTGGTTTCGCCAATTCCAAACCAAATCACCAACAGCGGCAAATAAGCCAAAGGTGGAATCGGGCGGTAGATTTCGACTAAAGGATCCAGCAAACCGCGCACCACTTGATTGCAGCCAATCCATAAACCCACGGGGATACCAATAATAACCGCGAACCACAAACCTAACAGAATACGCTGTAAACTCGCGGCGGTATGTTGCCAGAGCGTGGCATCCATAAAACCTTGGCTACTAACGACAAGGAACTTATTCCACACTGCTTGGGGTGCAGGCAGAAATAAACTTGGCACAAGCTCCAAAGCGGTCACCAGCCACCAGATAAAGGTGAGTGCACTGACACTGATGAGACCTAAGAGTAGATACTGATGACGCTGCCAAAAGCCTTGCCATTGTAATTTGCTGGGTAAACGTGAAGCCGCTTCGGGCGGAATCACTAAGGTGGATTCGAGCGTGCTCATGCAGCCTCCCGCAAAGCAGGTTGCGCGGTTAAACTACTTAACAGTTGTTCGCGCAAACGGATAAAACTAGGATCAGATTTAATCGAGCGAATCGGTTCGCCCTTGAGCCAGCGCTGATTGAAATCTAGTGTAAGGCTTTCTTGAATTCGCCCCGGACGCGGTGTCATCAGCACCAAGTGCGAAGCCAAAATCAGCGCTTCTTCAATATCATGGGTAATCAGGAAAATACGCCGTCCGGTATGACTCCACACCTTGAGCAATAATTCCTGCATTTGCTCGCGGGTGAAGGCATCCAAAGCACCGAATGGCTCATCCATGAGCAGCACTTCGGAATGACTGGCTAAGGCACGCGCAATCCCCACTCGTTGCCGCATCCCGCCGGATAATTGCCAAATCTGCTGCTGGGCAAACTCGGCTAAACCCACCAAGCTCAACATAGCATTCGCGGTTTTTTCACGCTCGGTTTTACTCACACCCTGCAAACGCAACCCGAAGGCTACATTGTCCAAGACATTCAACCACGGCAGCAGTGCATCATCTTGAAACACCACCGCACGATCTGCGCCCGGCCTCGTAATGCGCTGCCCATTTAAACTTAGCTGCCCTGAGCTTGGCTGCACAAATCCCGCTAACAGATTCAACAGCGTGGTTTTGCCACAGCCGGAAGGCCCCAAAGCAACGGTTAAATCCTTAGCGCCAATCGTGAGCGACACCTTATCCAACGCGGCGAAAGCCTGCTCTGGATAAACTACGCTCACTTGCTCCACGCGCAGCTCGCTACTCATTACTTGGCCTCGACTGCTTGCTTAGCGTATTGGTTGGTCACATAAGGCAAATAATCGGCTTTGACTTCCTCGACTTTGCCTTGAGATTTTAAAAACTCAGCAGTTTTCTTAATCGCATCGGCGAAATTCTGGGTGAGCAATTCAACCTGCTCTTGTGCCGATGGATAACGATTACCCGCTAAAAACAGCGCAATATCCTCGGTCTTCGAGCCAGTTAAGCGCGCAATTTTTTCTAGATTTTGTGTATCCGCTGCATAAGCTTTGGGGTCTTTGTTGTAGCGTGCGGTTTCGTCGGTGGTGATTTTGACGAATTTGGCTAAAAAGTCCGGATTCTTCTCGGCAAAATCCTTGCGCGTAATCCATAAATCAAAAGTGGGTGAACCCCATTTGCCCACTTCCTCCGAGTTGGTTAGCTCCTTGCCCGAAGCCTTCGCTTTGCCTAACGCAGGTTCCCACACATAAGCCGCATCAATGTCACCACGTTCCCAAGCCGCTGAAATTTCGCTCGGGCGCAGATTAATAATTTCGACTTTTTTCGGGTCAACACCCCAATGCGTCAAAGCCGCTAATAAGCTGTAATGCGTGGTAGAGACAAACGGCACAGCAATTTTTTTACCCACCAAGTCTTCCGGTTTAGTAATATTCGAGCCATTCCGTACTACCAAAGCTTCGGAGCTACCCAACACACCGGCAATCAAAAAGGTTTGAATCGGCAAACCACGACTCGCGGCAGCCGCTAGCGGGCTAGAGCCAATATTACCGACCACGACATCGCCCGAAGCAACGGCAGCAATCACTTCTGCCCCACTCTCGAATTTGCGCCAATCAATTTCGCGCCCAGTGGCTTTCTCATATTGCTTATCGGCTTGTACCACTTTGGAGGGATCTACGCCGGTTTGGTAAGCGATGGTGACTTTATTGGTTTCGTCCGCGAAAACTGTACCCCCGAATAAAGCCGTGCTTAAAGCAGCCGCTAATAATTTTGCTTTGAAACTCATGTCTCTACCTTTCGTTAAACTGTTTATTGATGGCGTTATCTTAGGAGAGCTGCTTTGGTTGATGAACCAAGTGTTTTAGATAAGGTTATGAGCGACGGGTGAATAAGCTTGTGCGCAATTGGAATAAAAAAGGCACACACAAGGTTTGCCTCTACCCACTGCGATCAGTCAACGAGAGGGGATTATTCAGCACATAGGTATAGCGGTTATAACTTTGGGTGTTCGTCGTCAACTGGATAAAGGGATCCGCACTGAGGAAGCGTCCCACGATAGGGTCGTAGATCCGTCCCTTCATGTTAATCAAGCCCCAGTTACGAACAAGATCAAGAGCAGGTGTGGCGATACACTCGGATTCTAGATCAGATTAAGGCTTGAACCGTCTCAGAGGATAAACCAACTAATTCAGCCACTAGTTCTACATTCATTCCCTTAGCTAAGAGGCGTCGTGCCGTTTCACATTTACCTTCCTCAAGCCCCATCTGCTTACCCTCCTCAAGCCCCATCTGCTTACCCTCCTCAAGCCCCATCTGCTTACCTTCCTCAAGCCCCATCTGCTTGCCTTTCTCGATACCCACTAATGCCCCCTCCTGATACCCCTCCAAATGAGCCGTGTCTTGAGCACTCATGAAGTCTCGATAGTCTTTCAAGCTCCTCTCATAGACTTGTCGCTCCGCTAAAGGCAATTGAGCCACTTGAGCAATGGTGAATAGGCGCTGGAAGATGCTTTCCTGTAACTCATTCGGAATTTTTTCAAGCTCATGCAGATGCTTAAAGGCATACAGCCATTTCTCTTGAAGCGTAGTCAGTTCATGGGCTTGTCGGTTAAATCGAGGGAGGACAAGATAGATGAAGTTCAACTTGTCATAGAACAGGCGATTATACTGGTCTTTGAGTTGGGCATGGTAGAACACCTCTTGTTGATGATCATCCATCAGAAAATCGAGAATACCGATGGTGTAAACGGCTGCGAGTTTGTAGTTCCAGTCCCCGCGTTGGGCTTGTTCTTGGATGGCAAAGGTAGAGTAGAACAGGCTGCGATCTTTGAAGTAGATTTGTTTGACGCGCTGCAATTCGACGATAAAGCGCTCCCCGGATGGACTCATACAGTTGAGGTCGAAGATGACTTTGCGATCGGATGCACTGATGCCTTGGTATTCATTTTTGGTGTAGCTGAGTTCCGAGATTTGATGATGCGCGGGAAGTAGGGTGTTGAGGAAACTGATCAACAAGTCCTTATTCGGCTCTTCCCCGAAGAGCTTCTTGAAACCGAAGTCGGTGAGCGGATTCAGGTAGATGGAGGGCATGCTAAGAACCCATGAATGACTATGAATGTGAGTTAGTATAGCCGAAAGACACAAATGAGCCTATGAGTAAACAGAGCAGCACTTCTTTCGAGACTGTTATTGATGACTCAACGCCTAGTATTTCACATCTATTCGGACTCCACGGTTATATAGGTAGTTACATTGTTCAGGGTACAGTCGCAGGAATCAGGGTTAATGTAAAATTGGAGTGTACCCTCAAGTATCCACACTCATCATTTTATACCTCAAGACATCAAGCATCATCTTTGACAACTAAGCTGTGGCTAATTGATTTATAAGACAATTATACAGAACATTACTTGGGTGCGTCACCTTCCGCCTATCTTGCACTGATCACTGGGGTGCCTATGAGCGCGTTTACTGCCTGAGGGATCAGCATTTGATCACCAGGCATCACACTCGACAGAACTTGAATGTTTGAATCTATTTCAAGCGTCTGGCACGGCACGGTGCACAATTTGTTTTTCCAAGTCGGTGGATATTCATGACAAGGTTATCGGCGAATACATCGTCAGGCACTACTTCAACTAATTAAATACATCAGCTTCTTATTTAAGGATTCTAAAAATAAAAAAGGAAAGCTTTAGCTTTCCTTTTAGTGAATGGCTTGATCTAGATTGCTTTACTGATTAATCAGCAAACCTTTCTCATCAAACATCCCTTCAAATAAGGCGGTACTTAAATAGCGCTCACCTGAGTCTGGCAGAATCACGACAATAGTCTTGCCCGCATTTTCTTCCTTTTGTGCCAAGCGCACGGCGGCGGCTACGGCTGCACCACAAGAAATCCCCGCTAAAATACCTTCCTCCCGTGCTAAGCGCCGTGCATACTCGATGGCCTCTTCATTTGTCACTTGCTCGATACTATCGACTAAGGATAAATCTAAGACATCAGGGACAAAGCCAGCACCAATGCCTTGAATTTTATGTGGAGCGGGCTTGAGTGCTTCGCCATTAACTTTTTGGGTCAAAATGGGGCTGGCGGTTGGCTCGACTGCCACCGATTGAATTGCTTTGCCCTGCACTTGCTTAAGATAGCGTGACACACCGGTAATCGTTCCACCTGTGCCTACCCCTGAAACAAAAATATCAATCTTACCGTCGGTATCATTCCAAATTTCTGGGCCAGTCGTTTCGACGTGAATTTGCGGATTAGCTGGATTTTTAAATTGCTGTAAAAGCACATATTTCTCAGGATCAGAAGCAGCAATTTCTTCTGCTTTTGCCACCGCACCACTCATACCCTTTGGACCTTCGGTGAGTACTAGTTTTGCACCATAAGTGCTAAGTAATTTACGGCGCTCAATACTCATCGTTTCGGGCATAGTCAGCGTTAAGGAAATACCTTTAGCCGCTGCGACGAAAGCTAAAGCAATGCCCGTATTGCCACTAGTAGGCTCAACCAGCTCTTTGCCCGGAGTGAGAATCCCACGCTTTTCCGCATCCCAAATCATGGCTGCACCAATCCGGCATTTGACCGAATAGGCAGGATTGCGGCCTTCGATTTTGGCTAGCACGGTTGCTTTGGAATCGCCAATGATGCGATTAAGTTTGACCAAAGGCGTGCGGCCAATAGATAAAGAATTATCTGTATACCAATTTGACATGATCGGCTCCTCTTCTTGATTTATTTCTAACTGTTAGACGTCATCATTACCCGCAGCTAAAGCTTTTCGTACTGAGGCTTCAGTTAAACTCGCCGAACACAACTCAATAAACCGATAAGCATAACCGCGTAAGTAATGACCGTGACGCACGGCAATATGCGTGGTATTGGACTCAAAAATGCGGGTGCAATCGAGCATCCGCAAATTACTATCACGCTGACTATTGAAAGCGACCGATGCCACAATCCCAATCCCTAAGCCTAATTCGACATAAGTTTTTACAACGTCGGAGTCTAAGGCGGAAAGCACAATATCAGGGCTTACACCGGCTGCAGCAAAGGCATTATCAATCTTGGCACGCCCGGTCATACCCGTGTAATAGGTGATAATTGGATAGGCCGCAATGTCTTGTAAGCTTGGATAGGGAATTTGCTCAAGTGGGTGACCTATTGGGATAATGACATTATGTGTCCATGAATAGTAAGGAAAATGTACCAAGTTGGGTACGTCATTCAGGACTTCGGTGGCAATACCAATATCAACGCGCCCCTCGACCAACATACTTGCAATTTCAGTTGGATAGGCTTGATGTAGTACCAAATGCACTTTTGGGAAGAGTGCTTTGAATTGCGTCACCACAGGAGGCAGTACATAACGTGCTTGAGTATGTGTCGTGGCAATATGCAGCTCACCCACTTCACTATTACTGAATTGCTCGGCGAGTTGCTTAATGTTTTTTGCATCTAATAGCATGCGCTCGACAATCGCAACCAGCTCTTGACCCGGTTCAGTCAGACCTAAAAAGCGTTTACCTTTACGCACGAAGAGTTCAATGCCGAGTTCATCTTCCAAGTCTTTAATATGCTTGCTCACACCCGATTGGGAAGTGAATAAAGCATTGGCAACCTCAGTCAGATTGTAATTACGCTTGACTGTTTCACGGATAATCCGCAGTTGTTGAAAATTCATCGCTGCCCTCTATCCGGCTGGAAATACTTGTAGTTGCGAAGGACGCAAACGTACTGCTTGACCTTCGTGTAGATTCAAACTTGCAATGCTCAGGGTTGGCACATCGACTTCATAATAAGTTTCTGGCTGAGTCGCATGGCTCAGCTCAACCCGTGCGGTTGGGCCAAAAGCTAAAATCCGGCTAATCTTGGCACGAATCCCTTCCGAACCCTCAACATTCGGTTCGATATGTAGATCATGTGGACGAGCAAACGCAATAACATTGCCACCTTCTGCTAAATTTGCATGAGCTGGCTGAGTGTGTGGCAGAGGTAATAAATCCTCACTGACTTGCACCCCACCACGTGCCCATTTGCCATCAAAGCGATTCGCAGTACCCAAGAAATTAAAGGCAAATGGCGTTGCCGGATGACGGAATACCTCTAAAGGTGAACCGACTTGCTCAACTTGGCCTTTGTTCATGAGCACAATTTCATCCGCAACTTCTAAGGCCTCCTCTTGGTCGTGGGTGACGAAGATTGAGGTGATATGTAATTCATCATGCAATTGACGTAACCAACGGCGTAGCTCTTTACGTACTTTCGCATCCAAAGCACCGAAAGGTTCATCGAGTAATAACACCCGTGGATTAACCGCTAGAGCACGTGCTAAAGCAATCCGTTGACGTTGACCGCCGGATAATTGACTGGGATAGCGCTTAGCTAAACTGCCTAGTTGCACTAGCTCTAATAGCTCAGTGACGCGCTGGCGAATCGCTGTCTCGGCTGGCCGTTCATTTTTAGGCTTCACGCGCAACCCAAAGGCCACATTTTCAAACACGGTCATATGTTGGAATAAGGCATAGTGCTGGAACATGAAACCGATTTGCCGCTCACGAACATGCAAATTCGAAGCATCTGAACCTTCTAATAAAATCTGGCCACTATCTGCGGTTTCTAAACCGGCAATAATGCGTAGGAGCGTTGTCTTACCACAGCCCGAAGGACCTAAGAGTGCTACCAATTTGCCAGTTGGGAAATCTAAAGAAATATCATCCAAGGCTTTGAAAGTAGAAAAGCGCTTGTTAATGTTTTTTACCTGAATACTCATAATAGCTCTCCTTACTTAAGCTTAGAATTGATGGATTGTGATGAAAGTCTCATGCAGACTTCCACTCGATAAATAATTTAATGCCTAGGGTGACTAGGGCTAACAAGGCTAATAAGGAAGCAACGGCGAACGCAGCAGCAAATTGGTATTCGTTATAGAGAATCTCCACATGCAGCGGTAAAGTGGTGGTTTGCCCACGTAGATGGCCTGATACTACCGAGACCGCACCAAATTCGCCCATTGCGCGGGCATTACACAGAATCACGCCGTACAGCAACCCCCATTTAATACTCGGCAAAGTCACTCGCCAAAAGGTCTGCCAACCGGAAGCTCCTAAAGATACTGCTGCTTCCTCCGCATCTGTGCCTTGCGCTTGCATTAAAGGAATTAACTCACGCGCTACAAAAGGGAAAGTAACGAAAATCGTTGCTAACACAATCCCTGGTACAGCAAAGATAATCTTAATATTGTGCTCAGAGAGCCATTCGCCAAACCAGCCATGTGCGCCAAATACTAATACATACACTAACCCTGCGACGACGGGTGACACTGAAAACGGTAAGTCAATCAGAGTGATCAGTAGTTGCTTGCCACGAAATTCAAACTTACTAATACACCAAGCGGCTGCGACTCCAAACACCACATTTAAGGGAATCGCGATAGCAGCTGCTAATAAAGTCAAGCGAATTGCCGCTCCGGTATCCGGGTTAGTAATCGCCTGCCAATAGACATCCCAGCCTTTGCGCAAGGCTTCGACAAACACTGCCAGCAGCGGCATCAGTAAGAAGATCGCAAAGAAAGTTAAGGACAAACCTAAAATCGTGTAACGTGCCCATTTAGGCTCACGGGTTGCAGGGCTTAACTCATACAGTTCTGCGCCGTGATAGGCTTGAATTCCACCAACCATACCACTCATGCGACATCCTCCCCAGTTAGATAACGCTTACGGCTACTTGCCCAATGCTGCAAGCCATTAATAATCAATAATAAACTGAAAGAAACCACTAGCATCACGGTGGCAATCGCGGTCGCACCGGCTACATCAAACTGTTCTAAATGAGTAATGATTAAGAGTGGGGTGATTTCAGACACCATCGGCACATTCCCCGCAATGAAAATGACTGAACCATATTCACCAACCGCACGTGCGAAAGCTAAAGCAAAACCTGTGAGCATAGCGGGTAAGAGGGCAGGTAAAACGACTCGTGAAAAGGCTTGCCAGCGAGTCGCCCCTAAGGTCGCTGCGGCCTCTTCAAACTCAAGGCTCAGTTCTTGCAAGACTGGCTGAATGGTACGGACTACAAAGGGCAAACCGATGAAGGTTAGCGCAATCAAAATACCTAGCGGAGTAAACGCAATTTTGATCCCCAATGGAGCAAACAAGGAGCCAATCCAACCATTTTTTGCATACAATGCCGAAAGCGTAATTCCTGCTACTGCAGTTGGCAGCGCAAAAGGTAAATCAATCAAAGCATCGACTAAACGCTTACCAAAAAAGTTATAGCGCACTAAAGACCATGCGATTAACAAGCCAAAAAAGCTATTAATCAAAGCTGCAAGCAACGAGGTCAAAAATGATACGCGATAGGAGGAAACGACCTGTGGTGAGGACACGACCTGCCAAAATTCATTCCACGGCATCGACGCCGCATTGATAAATACAGCAGACAAGGGAATTAAAACGATCAAAGACAAATACACCAGCGTATAGCCTAATGACAAGCCAAACCCTGGCAGTACTCGTTTGCCTACTGCTTGAGCCATAACTAAATTGTACTCCGCGAACATTAACTAGCTGTATCCATAGCAAAAACCGAGAGTTCTGCTCTCGGTTTTAAGCTAGGCGAACCTAAACTTGGTTAAGTTTAAGGGCTAGCCCTATATGAATATAAATAATAAAAACTGAATTACTTATATTAAAATTAGTTAAGCTTCAGACCTTGTACGATTTTGATTTGATCAAAAGTACCACCATCGCTGAAATGCGTTTGTTGCGCTTTCGCCCAATCACCGAAGACTTCTTTGAGCGTAAAGAGTTTAACTTTGCCGAATTGAGCTTGGTACTTTTTCAAGGCCTCCGCATTGCGTGGACGGAAGAAATGCTTACCAACAATATCTTGGCCAACGGGGCTATATAAATACTCTAAATAAGCTTTAGCCAGCTCAGCTGTACCATGTTGATCCGCATATTTTTTAACAACGGCAACAGGTGGTTCAGCCAAAATGGATAAGGAAGGGGTCACGATTTCGTAATCATCTTTGCCCAATTCATTCAGTACTAAATAGGCTTCATTTTCCCAAGTGATGAGTACATCCCCTACTTCACGTTGGGTGAAAGTAGTCGTGGAACCACGAGCACCGGTATCGAGTACGCGCACATTATCGAAAATCTTTTTCACGAAGGCTTTCGCAGTTTCTTCATTACCGCCTGGTTGCTTCAGTGCATAACCCCAAGCTGCAAGATAATTCCAACGCGCACCACCTGAAGTCTTAGGATTAGGTGTCACCACCTCCACACCATCACGTCCCAGATCAGGCCAATCTTTAATCGCTTTTGGATTGCCTTTACGCACCAAGAACACAATAGTAGAAGTGTAAGGCGTAGAATTGTCTGGCAGTAAAGTTTGCCAATTTTTAGGCAGCAAATCGCCTTTCTCAGCTAATACATCAATGTCATAGCCCAAAGCTAAAGTGGCTACATCACCATCTAAGCCATCTAATAAAGCGCGGGCTTGCTTACCAGAACCGCCATGCGATTGGTCAATCGTGACCGTATTGCCGGTTTTTTCTTGCCAATATTTAGAAAATGCCGGATTGAACTCAGCATACAACTCACGGGTGGGGTCATAAGATACGTTTTTTAGTTTTAACTCGGCAGCACTCACCAAGCCCGCCAAACTACTCAAACCGATTGCAAGCGCTACAACTAAAGCCCGACGGCGCGCTGGTTTAAAACTCATGATCTAAAGCCTCTTTATGGATGAATCAATCAGGCTTTGCATCTTAAGGAAGTAGCCTTATCAACAGAACCAAGAAAAGCAGCAATACTTATTCAATTTATGAATAAAGCTTTGCTACTGTGCTAGGTACAAGAATGACTTATAAAAGCCAGAAGTTTAGGATTACAGATACAGTATAAGATATTCATTGGCAAGCCAATTTTTAAGAAGTCTATAGCGTTATACACACCCGACCTATAGGTAACAAGCGATTACTGAAAAGTAAGAAGAAGGCACTACCAGCCACTAAGAAAGCAAACCCACGCCCGTAATATCGAACATGCTTAACTCAGGGAAACCATTCTTAGCTAGTAAGCCCTTAAAGCGCTCCGTGTTGCTGTAGGGAGAAGCAGCCGAAACTGGGCACCACTACCGTTTTCGGCTGCCCTAGTAAACGGCGGGTAATATATTGAATAGCACCAGTTTCACGTAGGGCTTGGTTCTAAAGAGATTTTGCGTGAGAATGTGAGAGTACTGGAATTACGTCACTGCAATAAAATTAAAAACTATGTCACGCTTCCAGCAAGATCTTGCTTTTCAACTCAAGTTTTAACCAAGTCATTTATAAGGGTTAAGAACATGTTCGCTAAACCACATTCATTTGTATTATCAACGCTAATCGGTGCTAGCTTATTAGTTGCTCCTTTAGCTTATGCAGCCCCTAATCAAACGCCTAAGCCGAATGCGAATAAGTCACGGAATGCTTTTGAAACTCAAATCATTAAGCTCGATGCACGCACGCATAACTTAGATAATCCAATTAAATTATCCTTACCCCAAGGCAGTTATGAAGTCAAACCAGTTGGCAAAGCAGCTGGCGGTACTTATGAAGCTTGGAGTGTTTGGGATCGCACTAACTGTCCACGTAGCAAAGGTTGCCCACGCATTGTACCTACCCGCTTTACAGGTATGCATAATAACTATTACGTGAGTTCACCTGATTTAACTAAGGTCACGGTTGCAGGTAAAGAATTACCTGACGTTAAGGAAATTCCACAATATCGAGATTCCAGCTATTTCCTACAAAATGGGAACAATCGAGCTTATGAGGTGACGGAGAACTTTACCTATCCCGATGAGGCCTCGGCTTTGGCAGCCGCTAAAGCCTCTATTTTTACTATCGATAAAGATAGTCAAGTCTCATTTATGTTATTGGATATGAGCCGCAGTACTGACAATCGTGGTGGCATGACTTTACAAGTACGCAAAGTAAATTAGCTTCTCATCCGACAAGGAGTTGCCAGCAATGAAAAGAATGCAGCCTACTTATTTAACGCTAATGTTGCTCAGCTCAAGCTTAGGGTTAAGTTCTATTAGTACAGTAGCAATGGCAACTCCAAGCTTTAAAGCCAAGAAGTTAGCTAGTTTTACAGCCGAGCAAATCAGTACCGCGGTTAGTGATCTTGGAGTCGAGATACCTGATGAGCAGTTTAAATACGCCGTTAGCCTATATCGACTCAATTATGAAACTATCGATGGTTATGGCAAAAAAGTTATTGCTTCAGGAGTAGTGGCTATCCCCGACAAGGGTCTAGGTATGCCTAGTCCACTACTAAGCTTCCAACACGGTACTATTTTCCAAGACAAGGAAGCTCCTAGTAACGATCTGGTTGCGGGTGCACCGCCTGCTATTTTAGCTTCCTTAGGCTATGTAACCGTAGCGTCAGACTATGTCGGTTATGGCGCCTCTAAAGGCACACCTCACCCCTATCTGTTAAAGACCCCTTCCGCAAATGCTGTGACTGATTTTTTGAAAAGTTCTAGCAAATGGCTAAAAAGAAATAATGTCAGTTTAAACAGGCAATTATTTCTGACTGGTTATTCAGAAGGTGGTTATGTGACAATGGCAGCTCATCAAGCACTGCAAGCACAACCAATTAGCGGCTTGAGCTTGACTGCTAGTATTCCAGCCGCTGGCCCTTACCATATTAGTCGTACACTAAAAAGCTTAACTTCACTAAGTAGGAGTAGTGATCGATTGCACGCGGCTGAAGAGCAACGACTATCACCTATATTAGTAGATTGGTTGACAGACAAAATTATGGATAGCCTGATTCCCAACAACAGTGATGTCGTATTTCAAGATACGATTATTCGAGACTTTCTAAGAAAAGGATCAGACGGGGTATCTCAGCATAATGTCTATGATTGGCAGGCAAAAAAACCAGTAGTTCTATTTCATGGGCGTAAGGATGAAACGGTTCCTTACTTCAATGCTACTGATGCGATAGCAGCAATGACAGCTAAGAGTTCTGCAAATGTGACTTTAGTTGAGTGTACTGCGGTACCAGCCGATCATGAAAGCTGTATTCCCGAATATGGAAAAATATTAATTCAGACTCTTGGGGATTATGCGGAAGATTTATAAGAGCTACCAATAAAAAAGCCTTCCACGTTTAGTGGAAGGCTTTGAATGGGAGCTTGGCATTGA
>ERZ650309.139-NODE-139-length-35619-cov-5.739624_pt1 | contig 35619 bp, 34 predicted proteins | sample MGYA00376245_ERZ650309 | MGnify/ENA primary metagenome ERZ650309 (study PRJEB26733, sample SAMN07839294) | wastewater metagenome | biome: urban; feature: wastewater treatment plant; material: waste water | place: USA: North Carolina | collected 2016-04-26 ... | reverse complement strand
ACGAGATATGCCTAAGTGACTGGAGTTCAGACGTGTGCTCTTCCGATCTAGCAAGAATTAGCGCCGGGTTCGCCCGTGCACACCGCGTTGCTAACGAGATCAGAGAGGGACGTCGCGACCCTCTCCGCTGACACCATTTCCGTACTACACCGGGCGAACTGCTCCCGTTCGCTGAAGCTGCGTTCTGAGGCAGCAAGAGTCTGGTTCGCCGGGTGTGGGCCACCACCCGCAGGTCTGCCCGACGCTCGCATCTTGATCCATTACGGTCCGCACCGGGTGCCGATGCTAACTACGCAAGCGCCGCCAGGCACGCACCCACCAACGGAGTCTCGGTTCCTGTGCCGGCGACCGGTGCGCCTCGATGGCTCGTCGATCGGCAGCTTGGGCCCGCGAAGCCTGAGCGGTGTCGAGCTGCCCGTGCCAATCCACACGCCCTCGAGTGATGAAGTAGTGAGAGTTGCACGGCAGTCCCGTGGCCGCGATCGACGGTCTCAGCGACACCTCTCCGTCGAAGATGATTCGGTATCGCGCCGGGGACAGTTTGGTGACGACCTCGCGACCACAGCTGCAAGGACAGATGTGTCCAGCGGTCGAGTACGTGGTCGAGATATAGAGAAGACCCGGCTCCATCGGTGTTGGGAACGACTCAACGAAGTGTGCGGTGTAGTGGTCGGTCGGGCTCATTCGACGTTCCCATTGCGCAGCTCGTTGAGAAACAGCTTGTAGACATTCTGGTTTGACACCGTATGCGTCGCGTAGAAGCCGAGGTAACGCTTCCACCGAATCACCGCGAGCGTCGCGTTGAGCGCGTTGAGCTCAGCGATCTGGATATTGCTGCTGTAGTCGTCTTCGCCTGGAGTGCGTGCGGGTGTCGTTGGCAACGACATTTCGTCCCCGGGCAGGTATGCGGTGACCTTCGCCATGCCCGTCAGTCCGCCGTCGCCTTCGCGAAAGCTCATTCCGACGTCAATAAACGGCACTCCACGGTCGCGGAGCCAACGCATGATGTCCGGTCTCGCCTCGGCATCGGCAGCGGCGAGAAATACGAAGGTTGCACCTTCGAGCAGGTTCAGGTTGTCGGTAGTCAGTGCGACCGGGTGGGCAGTGATGCCCGTGTGCATCCGTGAGTATTCGCGTGCGAAGTACTCGGCCTTGTTGGGTTTGGCCTGGACCATGTCGTGCGCCACAGCACCGGGGGCGCGGAACGCGTTGTGATTCTCGAGTTGATCACCGTCGATAAGGATGATGCGGTCGACCCAGGTCTTGGCGACCTGGTCGAGGATGTAGCTGCCGGTGCCCCCGACTCCCACGATGGCAATCGTGTGCCCCCGAAAGAGGTTGCTGAACTTCGCCAACCCCGCGCGGGTCGTGTTGGTGTCCGCATAGACGAATGGCAGATCATCCGGCACGACCTGAAACGACCCGCCCGCCGTGCCGCTGACCGAGACATCGATCTGGCAGGCTGTGCTCACGAGAATGTGCGCGTAGTGGTCAATTTTTGCGTGCAGGTTGGCGTAAGCGCCGCTGGGCGGCTTGAACGACAACATGTAGTCAGCCGCCTCGCCATTGCCGAAACCGTGCGCCTGGCCTCCTGTACCTAGCGCCTGGCCCCGTTCGTCCTGCGGCTCCTCTCCGGCGAACCAGATCCGGTGATCACCGCTCGTATCGTTGACCACGCTGCTGGAGTACGTCACCGGCAGGACGAGGCGGCCATCTCTGCGGACCCCGGACGGCGCGATATACGGCAGCTGGCGTACGACGAGGTGCCCGCTCGCGAGCACCATGTCGTAGCCGTCGGCGACTAGCTGGGCGATTTGCTCGTCAGGAGCGGTTTGCGGGTTCGACATCGAAGACCATCCCGTCCTTGACTTCAACGTCCTTTCCTGGGCGGAGAGAGTGGTCCGGCCCGTGCCCGCGGCTGTACTCGACAAGTGTCCCCGCGGGGTCGTACGACTGGCCGGGGAAGGCGAGCTCAACCACTTGCTCGAAGCTGATCTTCTTCTCGGTCCACTGGAACGCCCTGGTGTTCACTCTGATCGTGACGACCTTCGGTTTGGTGGCAGCTGCTTCCGTCGCAGTCATGGTGTTCCTCCAATCTCCCGGTAACCCGGGCATACACTGTGTCGAATCTGAAACACTGTTTTGAGTGTAGGTCAGTGCGCGTCGACTTACAAGCAATGCGTCGACAGTGCAACACTGGCATAGGGCACCGACAACCTGAGCGAGAGGACCGCATGGCCAGGACAAAGATCGACACCACCGGGCTCTATGCGGCCCTGGATGCCGAGCGCACTGCGCGAGGCTGGTCTTGGCGTCAACTGGCGAAGGAGATCGGCACTAGCCCGTCCTTACTGTCGCGCCTGGGCAACGAGCAGCGCCCTGACGCAGACGGCTTCGCCACTTTGGTGCGCTGGCTCAAGATGCCTGCCGAGGCATTCATGATCGATGCGGACAGCCAGACGGTGAGCCAGTCTGAGCCGGACCTTGTTACGCAGCTTGCGCCGCTGCTACGGGCGCGCCAAGACCTGGACGACAAGGACGTGGCTTACCTTGAGGAGGTCATTCGAGCGACTGTGAAGCACATGCACGCATCGCGGGAGGATCCGGCGTGACCGGTAAGCGCACCATCAACAAGGCGGCCTGCAAGCGGCTGGCCGGTGAGGTGCGAGCTGAGCTTGGGCTGAACTTCATGCAGGCGCTCGATCCGTGGCAACTTGCCGAGCTCTACGGTGTACGAGTCGTTGCCCTTGGCGCGCTGCCGCTCGACCACGCGATCCGTGATCACTTCCATAACGTTCGTCCTCACGTCTTCTCGGGTGCACTCGTCCCGCACCGCAACGGTGCGGTGATCATTGAGAACGACTCGCACCCGCTTGCGCGACGACGATCGACGATGGGCCACGAGATGGCGCATGTCATCGGGGAGCACAAGTTCGGCACCAGTCTGGTGAACGAGCGCGGCTGTCGTACGGCGGACAAGCTTCAGGAGGATGAGGCGGCCGAGATCTCGGGCGAACTCTTGGTCCCGTCCGATGCTGCCAGGCGGCTTGCCCGTCAGAAGGTGACCGACGACGAGGTGGCGCTGCGCTTCGGTGTGTCTATTGAGCTCGCGCGTTGGCGGATGAATGCCACTGGGGCCCGGATCATCGCGCAGAGAGCAGCTAACTATCGCCGTGTATCAGGTAGTTAAGGGACGTCGACTCGCTGGGTTACCCATGGGGTTTCGCGTATCGCGATCACTTTCAACAAGTTGAGCCTTGATTCGCCGTGGGCCTTTCCAAGTGTCCGGCTGACAGCAGCGAGGGACTCGTCGTCGCCGCAGGGGCCTCGTCGCGGTAAGCGCACGAGGGTGCGGGGCGAACACCGAAATGCTGGTGTGTTCTCAGCCCTGTCCATCGTCAACGACGTTGTCCGGCTTTGAGTCGAACGGGTTTGTCAGGTAGTGCGACGACAGCGTTTGATCGGCGGTATTCGAGGCGTTATCGCCTTGCGGCACTGTCGCATTGGTCGACTTGGTGCGGTTGTATTCTTCGCGCGACTCGCGCAGCGCCTGCTGGTAGGAAATGCCCGGATGCTCGGCTTGGTATCTGTGCGCTTCGCGTTTCGCGCGTGCATTCTTTACCACCAGTCACCTCCAGGTCGGCGGACACCTGCATCCCCATCTTAGTTGGGACGCCTAGATAATCGCGAGGTATCAGTCGCGCTTACTAATCTCCGACGTGTAAAAGACCCTGCAGCGCTGACCAGGCACCGGGTCAGTTGCTCACGCACAGCAGGTGGTGTGGATATCTCGCCCAAACCATCGCGGTGCGGAGGAATTCGACCGTAGCAGTTTGGATCTGCAACCATCGCAGCGCAACGGTTAAACCGACTCAATTACATTGACTGCGTGCACAATTCATCATGCAACGCCCGAACGTTCTGTGTACTTCGGTGTGGATTCCTGCGATAGTGGGTCGTTGCGGCATCCGTGCCGCTCGGAGTCCGAATGTCTGCCAGTGTCGAGGTTGATGTTGATTCCGCGGTTGTAGAGTACCGGTCCGCGGACGGGGAGGTTTGCGCTCGGTCCGCCGCCCGTGTCCCACTGAGTGAACTGTTTGAGGCCGCTCCATGGCGAACGGGACTGGGGGCAGTCCCAACCTACAACGGGCAGTAGTGCCGATAGCGAGGACATCACCGTTCTTCCGCTCAAGTGCCGTTGACCGCCCGTTTGTAGCAGCTGTTGTCGGCTCCCAAGGCGGGCGTGAGCGTGGAGAAGGCTGAACATTGTGCGACGCGATGCATGTTTCGTCTTCGTCGCGTCTGCTTGGCGGGAACGGGAGCGGTACCGGCGTGCCCCGATGGCGCCGAGGCGGCAAGCCTGGTCAAATGCGCCGCGTGCACGACGGACACTCCTTTTTCGTAGGCGCTATAGGTTCAAAACGCAACGGAAACAAGGTGTTTGATGGTTGGCGGCCAGCTATCTAGCTGAGCAGGTGACCTAGAGTTAGCACAACCGTACCGTTCTGATTTTTGTCAGCTGGATGAGAAAGACCCGATTGCCAACTCGATGAGAAGCCCGCAAGACTCCAGGTAGGGGAGTCGCGGCTTGTCAGGCAGTCTGAGAAGTGACAAGGGGCGCGGCTGCCGACCTGGGGTGTCGGCGCCAATTTGGGGGTTGACCGGATGCGCCGGCTCTAGCTAATCTTAGACATCCAATCTCATAAATAGATTGGATGTGCGTAACCCGCTCTACCTGGTTTTCAAGGCAACGGTATCGCTGTGCGCCAACGCCGTTGGCTGCACTGTCGCAAAAATATCTGAACGTCTGCTGTGCGCAGCATGGGCGATCGGGCTCTTCAGTGAGCGAAGGGGTTGGTGAGTTGATATGCCTGTCGAATCCTCTACTGACGCTGGGGATCGCCGATGACCGGTCGACATCGCAAGGTCCAGCCCTCGACCTCGAGAGCGGCCGCAATGAAGGTCGCGATCACCGGCGCGGTCCTGGGTGGGGGCAGTGGGGGAATGGCCGGCCATGCCGCTGCGGACACTGGCGGTGACTGGGATCTGGCGTCGCGCTGCGGCTACAGTGTCGCGGCGCCGGCGTGCGGTGGGGCACTGCCGGGTGCTGTGCCTGATCACGTCCGTCCACCCGTGCCCGAACCGGTGGTCGGCGCGGCCATCGACGCCGCGGCATACGAGGCTGCCACGCCACCTCCCGATGTAGAACCGGTGGCACAAGTACCGCCGCCGGTCGCTCCGGTCGAGGTGGTGGATGTGGCCGTCGTGTCTTCTGAAGTTGATGGTGCACAAGCAGATTCGTCGCCCGAGGCGCCGCCACCTGTTCCGGACGCCGCGCCGGTTGACCCGGAATCGCCGGACCCCGAGTCCGAGCCGGTGGCCCAGCTCGTGCACGCCTCGGCTCTGAGCTATGACGGGCTCAAAGAAGCCACGCTGATGGCGCTGATCCATCGGTATTCGGGCACACCGTACATCTGGGGTGGGGATTCCTCCGCGGGAACCGACTGCTCGGGACTGGCGTCCTGGCTGGCGAATACGGCTACGGGACGCCCGATCTTCGGCGACCGATTCGATACCAGCACAGAGGAATCCGAGCTTCTGGAACGGGGTTTCCGCTACGGGACCGCGCCGGGAGCCCTGGTGATCGGATGGAACGATCACCACACCGCGATCACGCTGGCTGACGGAACGCCGGTGGCCAGCGGCGAGGGCAGCGGCATTCACATCGGCGGCGGGGGTGCGTATCAGCCCCAGTTCAACCACCACATGTATCTGCCGATCACCCCGGGCCCCGTCGACGGTCAGCCGGCGGCATTCGAGCCCCCGGCAGACGGCATCAACTCGTAGGCGTTCTGCGTAGGGGTTCCCATTAATTTAATATATGTTAAAATAATCCGGAGGGAGTCGTCGAACGGTCCGCGAAGCGAGGTAGTCCATGACCGAGCGTGAAGATCTGCAGTGGCAGAAGTTCTTTGCCGCCTGCTCACTCTTGTTTGTGATCTTCACGTTTGTCGGCCTCGAAGTCTTCTGGCCGCAACCTCCGTCGTTCGCGTTGAGTGGCGAGCAGACCGGGCTTACTACGTCGAATACCAGCGTGGCTTTATCATGGGCGTCGTGTTGTGCAGCATCGGCATGGCGTTCCTGCTGGCTTGGACGGTGCAGTTCGGTGTGATGTTGTCACGCGTCGACGCTGGGTCTCGGTCGGTCACCGCCGTCACTTTGGCGAGTCTGGCTGCCAGCCCCATTCTGTTGTCCTTCGACCTCGCGATTTTTGGTGTGGCCGCGTTCCGTCCTGATGCGACGAGCCCGGATGTCACCCGAGCGTTCAGCGATCTGGCCTGGCTGGGCTCACAATACATCTGGCCGATGCTGATGCTGGGAATGGCGTTGTCGGGCATCTTGATTCTCAAGTCGCAAGGACGGCCCCGGAGCGTTACCCGCCTGGCTCGGCTGGTTCAGTATCGTGGTCGCGGTCTGCGAACTCGGTCAGCTGCCCATCTTCTTCGTCAAGTCGGGCCCGTTCTCCGGCAACGGGGCGGGCGCCTGGTACCTGGCCACCTTTACCTGGGGCCCCTGGATTCTGGCCGCAGGATGGGCCATGTACCGGGTCCTCGGGAGCGCTGAACCGTCTGCACGACAACGGCATTCCGTCTAAGCGTCCGACAGAGCGTGTTCGTACAGGCTCGGATCGTGGGAACAGATGACGAGCATGTCAGGTTCGTGCCGCCGATAGACTTCGCCCAGACGTTCGTGGTTGGCGTGAACTTGCTTGCGGTCGAAGGCAACCAGCTCTTCCTGGGCGCGTAACACGAAGGGCACGTGCGAGTGTCCGTCCAGACTGCCCGGGTGGTAGAAGGCGTCGCCACAATGCAGTACCCAACGGTGGCCGGCGTCGACGGCGACGGCAGCGTGACCTCGGGTGTGGCCGGGCAGGGGGATCAGCACGATGCCCGGGTCGATCTCGTCGAGTGGTTGCGCAGCAGCGAATCCGCGCCAGGATTCACCGCCCGGCCCGTGCTCGACCAGGTTCGGCCCGTGTGCCCATTGCGGATGGCGGTAGCGGACCTTCTCCCGGGCTGACGGCGAGTGGACAGCGCCGAGCGCTTCGGCTGCGGTGAGATGTATTCGGGCATGCGGGAAGTCGGAGATGCCACCTATGTGGTCGACATCAAAGTGGGTGAGGACGATGTGACGAACATCCTCGCGACGGAAGCCGAGAGATTCGACGTGATGAGCGGCGGTCTCGATGTGCAACAGGTGGGGCCGGATGAAATGACGGAACGGCCCGATCCGCCCGGCCGGGTCGGCGCAGTCGTGAGAACCGAAACCGCTGTCGACGAGCACCAGGCCGTTGTCGGTTTCGATCAACAGCACGTGGCAGACCAGGTGTGCGCCAGGCAGATTCATGGTGCCGCAGTTGAGGTGATGAACCTTCACGGCGTGGTCCCCTCGGGCATCACCTGGAACGTGTTGAGGAAGTTGCACACCAGTTGGTAGAACCCGACGGTGAGAGTCAGGTCGGCAAGTTGATTGAGTGTCAGCAAGTTTCGGGCTTCATCGAGGTATGCGCCGTCCAGCGTATGGCGGTCCAGTAGGACGTCGGTCAGTCGCAGGATCGCGGCATGTTCGGCGTCCAGGTCGTCAACTGCGCCGGTTTTGGTGGCGGCCAGTTGGGTATCGGTGAGGCCGATGGCCTTGCCGATGATGTCGTGTTGATAGACCTCGTAGACCGACTCGTAACGGTGCCCGACGCGCAGGATGCACAGTTCGCGCCAGGTGGGCGGTAGTGAATTGTGTTGCAGCAGGTCCTTTGCCATCGTCAAGAAGCCTGGTGCCAGACCGGGGGTGTGGGTGATCATCCGGAAGATGTTCAGCGACGCCCGGTCGGTGACCGCCTGCCGCAGTTCCGGAGTCAGGGTGTCGAGGTCGGGGTAGGGGATGGCGGTCATCCGATGACTCGAATCGGGTCGGTGCCGTCCCAGGAGGCGGCGACCTCGCGGACATAGGCGAACATCTGGCCCTTGGGACCACTGACGTCGCTGATCTCGATGACGGTGCCCTGGTCGAATTCGGTGTCCAGGTAGGCGAATCGGCCCTGCTCGCCGCCGATGCTGCCTTCCTGGGCGACGGTGTAGCCGGCAGCCAACGCTTGGTCGTAGAGATCCTGGAACTCGGTGGTCCAGTAGGCAATGTGTTGTGCGCCTTCGCGTCCCGAATCCAGGAAGTCCTTGTACACCGACGGTGCATCGTTGCGCTGCTGGATGAGCTCGAGCTGGATGTCACCAGTGTTGGCGATCGCAACGCTCATCTTCATGTCCGAGTCCTGCCCGCGGTAGCGGAAGTAGTCGGTGGGTACGTCCTCGATGTAGAACCAGGGACCGACGCCGTGCTGCACCCAGTGGTCCATCGATTTGTGGATATCGCGCACGACGTAACCGATTTGGGTGATGTTGCCGAAGATTCGACTCATGGTCGACCTGCTTTCTATTGGGTGGTGAGACGGTGGATCAGGAGGGCCTCGACTTCACTGCGGGCGGAGTCGAGGTCGATGGCCTGGTCCATGAGTGATTGCAGCGCCACACCGCGGAGCATGGCGACGATGACGGTGGCCAGACCGTGTGGGTGCACGGTGCCGGGTAACTTGCCGGCGGTCACCGCGACGGTGATGCGCTTCTCGATTTCCTCGCGGAATTCCCGGTCGGCGCCGAGCATTCGGGCACGGGTGTCGTCGGCGGGATTGGCGACGGCATCGGCCCACAGCACCAGGCGTGCGCGGTTGATGGGGTGCAGGTCGGAGATCACGTCGAAGTAGAAGCCGATGAGGGCCTGCAGTTCGGCAAGGGGATCGTCCGATCCGCCCTGGTCGAACATCGCACTGCGGAACTGGTCGGTCACCGCCTCGACCAGACGCTGCATGAGCGCACCTTTGGAGCCGAAGTGGTGGGTGGCCAGTCCCCGGCTGTAGCCGGCCCGCTCTCCGACATTGGCCAGCGTGAGCTTGGAAGGCCCCATCTCGCTGACGATTTCGGCGGCGGCGATGACAAGGCGATGCTCGGCTTCGCTGCGTCGGACCTCTTGGGTGCGTGGACCGTCGGTCACGGCTGGCCCACCTCCAGAACGATCTTGCCGACCGCCGCGTTGGAACGCAGATGCTCCGCAGCTTTGACGGCGTCGTCGAAAGCGAATACCCGGTCGATGACCGGGCGGATGCGACCGTCGGCCACCGCGGGCAGGATCTCGGGTTTGAGTGCGGCACATACCGATGCGAGTTCATCGGGGGTGCGGACGCTGAACGTGGTGCCCAGCACCCGCAGCCGGCGGAACGACAGCAGGTTCAAATCGATGGTCGACTGTGGGCCGCCCAAGCGGCCGATGTTGATGATCGTGCCGCCCAGCCTGGTGGCGGCGAACGTCTCGGAAAATAGTTGGCCGCCAACATGATCGAGAACGATGTCCACTCCGGTGCCACCGGTCGCGGCCAGGACTGCCTCGCTCAGGTTCTGGGTCTTGGTGTTGATCACGACGTCGGCCCCGGCTGTCGTGAGCGCCGACTTCTTGTCCTCGGACGTCGTGGTCGCGGCGACCAGCGAAGCGCCGAGGGCCTTGGCGATCTGCACGGCGATCAGGCCGATGGCCGTGGTCGCCCCGACGACGAGGACGCTCATCCCGGGGGCGAAGCCGCCCTGGGTGACCAGGGCGTCATGCTCGGTTGCCAGGCCCACCGGCAGTGCCGCCGAGTCGGTCCACGACAGCGTCTCGGGCATCACGATCACGTGCCGGGCATCGCGCACGGCGTATTCGGCGAACGCACCCAGGCCCGCCGCCGCAACGCGGTCCCCGACCGCCACCGAATCCACGCCGTCGCCGAGTGCAACGACTTCGCCGGCCAATTCGAGGCCGGCAGTAAAAACGTTGCTGGTCTTGGAGTTTGGGTTGTAGGACCCCTCCAGCATGTACAGGTCAGCCCGATTCAGGCCCGCCGCGCGGACCTTGACGAGCACCTCACCGGGACCGGGGACGGGCACCGGGGCGGTACTGGCCTTCCAGTTGGGGCCCGCGCCGCCTACCAAGACTTTCATCGACTCGTCCACAACGGCACCTCCGTAGAACTAACTTGTTGACTAACAAGTTACGGTACGTGACGGTACCGCGTCAAGTGTTGAGTGTCACGGCTTGGGGCCTAGGCAGTTGCTGGCACTCCAGTCGTTGAGGTGCCGCACACCGTGTTGGACGTTGGCGTAGTGCGGTGCGACGAAATTCGTGATCGTCGCAGTCAGGACCATGAGTAGCCCCAGAGTTGCGAAGCCGCCGACGATGGTGGTGCCCAACGGAGTTCGTTCACCTGGATCGCGATCCCAGCGGGTGTAGAACAGCAGCGCCGAGAAATGTCATGATCCGTAGATCAGCACGTTCAGGCCCCACATACCGATGCCGTTGTCGAAGCAATGGTTCGAGCCGGAGTAAGCGAAGGTCTCACCCAGGGGAATGATGCCCGACAATGTCAGGCAGGCCAGGCCGTGCCGGATCACGTTGTCGTCGGTCAGGATTCCACCGGCCCGATCCAGTAGCTGCGTCGCCGCGCGATACAGCGTGCCCAGTACGACGCTGTAGAAGCCGAAGACGCTGATCGACATCGGCAGCATGAACAGTGGAACACCGTTGGGGTTCAGTGACGTATTGAATGCGAAGTGCCCGTGCAGAACCTCGTACCAGGGGTCGGTGCCGATGAACCCGCCGAGCACCGCCCAGATCGTCAGGAAGCTGCCCATCCGGAATCCGTAGAGCTGCGCCACCGGGAGGCCGCGATCTTCCGGTGCCCGAAAAATCAACGGCAACAACAGCGTTCCGGCGGCCATGACTGCGGCCTGTCCGACGAGGGCGGGATCGTTGGGTCGGTCGTAGTGCAGATTCATCACGACCAATCCCTGCAAGGGAACGGTCAACAGGAACCACGCCACGTAGATGATTTCGGTGCGGCGCTTGCCGGCGTTGGCTGCCAACACGTGAAAAGGGGCGCTGACCATAAGACGTCCTCCTACGGTCGGGCGGTTCTCAGGGACTCGGCTGACGAGCGTCCTTGCGCAGCGGGTTGGGTACCGGCGACTGCGGGACGCCGCTCAGTTTTCGCAGCGTGGTGATGCACGCCTGAAGTTCCTCGAGGGCCACGCCGGCTACCTTGGCGCGGAAGAATCCATGCAACTGCTGCAGCGATTTCTGTTGTACGCCAGCACCCTTCGCCGTCACCTCGATGCGGGTGACGCGCCTGTCGGTCTCCGACGGGGTCCGGCGTAGTAGGCCCGCTGCGATGAGTTTGTCGATGTCGGAAGTGATCGTGCTGGGCAGCACATCCAGAAACTCGGACAGCAATCCAGGACGGTCGACCCCGGCGTGGACCAGGAAGATGATGCCCAGGCCGCGTTCCGAGATCGAGTTCTCCGCGGCGACAGGTGTGGTCAGAGCTGAGATCATCCGCTGGACATCCATTACGGCGCCAAGGAAGTCGACGATGTCGGCGTCGTCGGCTGCTCCAATGGTGTCGGTCATGACGCCACACGATACCCGCCCCTTCCCGTTGATCCGCCTGCTAACTGAATAGTTCAGTATCTGAATGAGCTGGGTTAGTCTTTCTTACCATGAAGTCATCAACGCGCGTTCCGGAATCTGAGGCTGCCAACCGTGCAACCCGGTCGTGGAGGGCAATCTGCGGCTGGATGATCGTTGCGGCGCTTGCGATCTTCTTCCTGGTCACTGCCGAGAAGCACGGACCGGCGTCGCCGGAGAATGCGAATCCGGCTGGTGTGGGCAAGCCGCCTCCGGTGAAACCGCTGTTGTACCCATTCGATTGGGTCGTGTGGGGGCAGATTCTGGGTGCGCTGCTGGCTGTGGCGATCTTCGTTGCGTCGGTGCGAGCCTGGCGGCGCCGTCCCGGCCATCCGGTTGTCCTGATGGTGCTCGCCTCCAGCACCTTGATCTGGTGGGACCCGATCAACAACTGGGCGATCGGGCTGGTTTACAACCCGAATCTGTGGCACTTCCCCCGGGACTGGCCGTGGCTCAACATCTCTCCGGTCATCGAGCCGCTGACGTCGTTCGTCTACGCGCCCTACGTCTTGTTCCCCTATTTTCTGGCAATGCCACTGTTGCGGGCCATCCAACGCCGCACGGATTCAACATCTTTCGTCGGCCGGCATCCGCTGATCTCCATCGGTCTGCTGACCTTCGTCTTCGGCGTCATCTGGGACGCGGCCCAGGAGATACTGCTGACCCGCGCGCAGTTCCTCACCTATTCGCACGTGATCAAATTCGGCTCGGTCGATGTGGGCAAGAACAGTCAGTTCCCGTTTCTGATGGCCAGCCTGCTCATCACCGTCATCATGATTCCCGCGTCGATCCTGCTCTATCGCGACGACACCGGAATGTCCCAGGCTGAGAGGTTGTCTCGGCGGTTGCGCCTCCACGCGCATCATCCCAGGTTGGCTACGTTCCTGCTGATGACGATTGTCCTGAACGTCGCAATGATGAGCTTCAGTTCGGTGTTCTGGTTGGTGCGTTTGACCGGCGCGGCGTCAGAGGTCGCTTGTCCGTGGCCCTATCCGGCGGCGAAGATCTGGGATCCCCAGGGGTTCTATCAATCCCAGGGAGCGTCAGGGCCTTTCAGTGCGGGTGAGGCGAGCACGTGGCAGATCGGGCAGCCCGACGGCCGCCCGACGCACGTCGTCGTGGAGTCGCAGCGTTGCGCTAACCGATGATGAGCTCGGCGGCGCGCTCGCCGATCATCATCGCTGCGGCGTTCGTGTTGCCGCCGACGATGCTCGGCATCACGGAAGCATCGGCAACGCGCAGCCCCTCTACGCCCGTCACCCGCAGGGTGGGATCGACGACGGCACGTTCATCGGTACCCATTCGGCAGGTTCCGACGGGGTGGTACACGCCAGAAGCATTGCGCTGTACGAATTCCCGCAGTGCGCTGCCCGATCGATCGGTGCCGGGGAGGACCTCGCGGCCCACCTGCCCGGCGATCATCGGGTGCGCCAATGACTCCCTGACGAGTTCCATGCCGGCCACCAGAGTCGCGATGTCACGTGGTTCGGCAAGGTAATTGGGATCGATCAAGGGTGCAGCGAAAGGATCGGTTGACGCCAGCCGTAGGGTCCCCCGGCTTTCGGGATAGATCATGGTCGGCAGCAGTGTCAACGACGGAGATGAGTCGGCGGCGAGGTGTAGCCCCGGCTCATCCTGATTCTCGGGGTAGCTCATCGGGAGGATGAACATCTGGAGGTCTGGAACTTCGCCGCCCGTCCGAACTCCACTGTCGAGGAAGGCCACGCCCTCAAACAGGGTGTGCGCCAGATAAGTTGAGCGCGGCCGAACGCACTCACGGGCCGCCGCGGCAGCGAAACTCAGTGGTGCGGAACTCCGTCCGCCGGGGGCTTGATACGACAACGGCACGAACAGATGATCGTGCAGGTTGTCGCCGACGGGGAGGTCGGCGATCACGGTGATTCCGTGTTCGCGCAAGTGGTCGGCGTGACCGATGCCAGAGAGCATCAGCAGGCGCGGTGAGCCGAGTGATCCGGCGCTGACGATCACCTCGCGTGTCGCGCGAGCCTGGCCGATGGGTCGTCGCTTGCGGCCTGCGGCCAATTCCACGCCGGTGGCGTGGCCGTTCTCGATGATGACGCGTGTCGCGGCAACACCGCTGAGTATCAACAGATTTGGCGGTGCATCCCTAAGGTAGCCGCGATCGGTGTCGGCGCGCCGTCCGTTGCCGATGCTCTGCTGGATCGGTGCTACGCCGGTCTGCTGTGCGCCGTTATAGTCATGATTCATTCCGACGCCAGTGGTCGCGGCCAATGCGGCCATGTAGCTTTCAGTGATGCCGGCCAGCCCCGTGGCGCGGCCTACCGCGATCGGTCCGTCACCACCGCGGAGTTCGCTGGCGCCGTCTTCGAAACGCTCCAGTCGGCGGAAGGCGGGGAGCACGTCGGAGAACCCCCAGCCTTTCGCGCCCTCGGCGGCCCAGTCGTCGTAGTTCTGCTGATTTCCGCGCACGAACGCCATGCCGTTGATGGTGCTGCCACCGCCGAGTACCCGGCCGTGAGACTGAGGTAGCTTGCGACCCTGCATGCCTCGCTGAGGAACCGTGTAGGCGGGCCAAGTGACCAATCGTTGTAGTGCGGTGAGCGAGTGGATTGCTCCGGCCATGCCGGGCACCGATGCGAGAGGGCCCCGCAGTTGGCGTCCGGCCTCGATCAGGGTGACGGTCGCGCCCGTGTCGGCCAGTCGTCGGGCGATGATCGCCCCGGCGCTGCCGGAGCCGACGACGACGTAGTCCGCTGATCCTGGTACCCGTGCTCGCTTCATCACACGACCTCCATTGACACTCGCAATGTTCACCCATTAACTTCATAATCTGAAGTATCCGCCGACGGTAACACACCCGCCCAATTGACGGGCACGGACGTAAATACCACGCGGGCAGTTGTTTTGAGATCAAGATCAGGGGGAGAGATGGACTACCACCGGCCGCTCGCCGGCGCACTCAGCGTCGCGGTAGTCGGGGTGGTCGTTGCGGTGGTAGCTGTCCTGTTCAAAGGTGGACTGACTGAAACAGTCCCGGTAACGGTGCTCTCTGAACGGGCCGGACTGGTGATGAATCCCGATGCCAAGGTCGAGTTGCGCGGTGTCGAAGTCGGTACGGTCGCGTCGCTGGAGGTGTTGCCGAACGGCGACAGTGCGCTGCACCTGGCGATGAATCCGGCCAAGCTGCATGCCATTCCGGAGAATGTCACGGTCAACATCGCATCCACCACGGTGTTCGGCGCCAAATACGTCCAGCTGGTCGATCCGGCTGACCCTTCCGCGCAGGCGATGTATGCGGGGCAGGTTCTCGACAGTCGACATGTCACCGTCGAGATCAACAGCGTCTTCGAACGACTGACCCAGGTCTTGTCCGCGATCGACCCGGCGAAGATGAATGCGACCCTTGGAGCGATCGCATCCGCAGTCAACGGACGCGGCCATGAAATCGGCCAGATGCTCACCGATCTCGATTCCTACCTGGCGTCCTTGGAACCGGCCCTGCCTGTGCTGAGCCATGAACTGGCAATTCTCCCAAAGGTTGCCGGTGCTTACGCCGATGCGGCGCCCGACTTCCTGAACGCCGCTGCCAACACCAATCACATCAACAGGACGATCGTCGACACCCAACACGACCTGGACACGCTGTTGCTCAGCACAATTGGCTTCGCCGATCTCGGCAATGACGTGCTGGCCACCAACAGCAAGCAGCTGACCGACGTGGTGCATCTGCTGCTGCCAACCACTGAACTGACCAACCAGTACCACGAAGCGCTGTACTGCCTCCTTGGCGGTTTGGTGCAGGGGGCCTACGTCAAGAATCCGCAATACCCCGGAGCGATGGTCGACGCCGGATTCACCATGGGCCGCGAACGCTACCGGTACCCAACGGATCTGCCGAAAGTCGCCGCGACCGGTGGCCCACAGTGCGTCGCAGGCCTGCCCAATGTTCCGTTCGAGGCCCGGCCGCCGTATGTCGTCGCCGACGTCGGCATCGATCCCGGTCGGTACGGCAACCCGGGCATCCTGCTCAACGCCGAGGGGCTCAAGACGTTCTTGTTCGGGCCGCTGGCCGGGCCGCCACGCAACAGTGCCCAGATCGGACAACCCGGATGAAGGGCGCACCGAAGGGCCCGGCGATCAAGTTCGGCGTCTTCGTGGTCGTGATGACAGCGTTGACCGTGTGTCTGTTCGCGATCTTCGGTCAGTACCGGTCGGGAAAGACCAACGGGTATTCCGCTGTGTTCGTTGATGCTTCGCGACTCAAGGCGGGCGACTCGGTGCGTGTTGCCGGAATCCGGATCGGCACCGTCAATGCAGTGGCCCTGCGGCCCGACAAGACAGTGCTGGTCACCTTCGATGCTGACCGCACGGCGGCCTTCACCACGGGAACCAAAGCGGTGGTTCGCTACCTCAACCTGGTCGGTGACCGGTATCTGGAGCTCGTGACAGCGCCGGGTGAATCGCGCATCCTGGCTTCCGGCGCACAGATACCGCTCGAAAGAACTTCGCCCGCACTGGATTTAGACCTCTTGCTGGGCGGCTTGCGTCCCGTCACGCAGGGGCTGAATCCCACTGACGTGAACGCGTTGACCCAGTCGTTGTTGCAGGTGTTGCAAGGCCAGGGCAGCGCCCTGCAGTCGCTCCTGGCTCACACGTCGTCTTTCACCGGCGACCTGGCCGACAACAATCAGATCGTTCAACAATTGATCGACAATCTGAATACGGCAATAGGGACTCTCGCCAAGAACGGAGACAAGTTCTCGACCACGGTTGACCGGCTGCAGAAGTTCGTGGGACAGCTTGCCGCAGATCGTGATCCGGTCGGCTCGGCGATCATCGCGCTGGACAATGGGACCGCGTCGCTCTCGGATCTGTTGACCCAGGCGCGGCCGCCCTTGGCCGGCAGCGTTGACCAGCTCAGCAGGTTGGCCCCCAACGTCGACGCCTTGAAAGACCACCTCGATGCCAGCCTGCAGAAGGCGCCTGAGAATTACCGCAAACTTGCGCGACTGGGTGCTTACGGCAGCTTCTTCAACTACTACCTGTGTGGGGTGTCGGTGCGTGTCACCGATCTGCAGGGCAAGACTGCAGTGTTCCCGTGGCTGCGGCAGGAAACCGGAAGGTGCGCCGATAGCTGATGCTCAAATATCGCGGAACCCAGTTGGCGCGCCGAGGATTTCTCGGTGTTGTGTTGATGCTGCTGTTGGTTGCGGTCGGCCTGCACCCCGAACAACTCGTCGCGCAGGCCACTCAGATTCGGTACCAAGCACTTTTCGCGCAAGCAGGAGGGCTCGTATCAGGCAATGACGTGACCATCTCCGGTATCAAGGTCGGGACGGTGGCCGATGTCGTACTCGATGACGGGCAAGCGTTGGTGAGTTTCGGGGTGGATGCGACCATCGCGCTGGGGACCGACACGCGAGCTCACATTCGTACCGGTTCGCTTCTGGGACAACGGGTTCTGACGATCGATACCGCCGGCCCCGGCAGACTGCGATCCACCGACACAATTCCGGCCACCCGCACGTCATCGCCCTACTCTCTGACCGAGGCGGTGGGCGACCTGACGACAGACGTGGCGGGCACCGACACCGACACCCTCAATCAGTCTCTGGACGCACTGTCCACGTCGATCGAATCGGCCGCACCCGAACTCGGCTCCACCTTCGAGGGGGTTACCCAGCTGTCCCAGGCCCTGAACGCCCGCAACCACGCGCTGGGCGACTTGTTCAAGAACGTCAGTGATGTCAGCGCGATTCTGTCGGCGCGCAGTCAACAGGTGAACACCTTGATTCTCAACGCCAATGACCTGCTCGACGTCCTGGTCCAAGAGCGCCAGCAGATCGTCGATCTGTTGGCCGGCACCTCGGCTGTGGCCCGACAACTGTCTGCGATGGTGCACGAGAACAAGGCCAAACTCGCCCCGACCCTCGACAAGCTGAACGCGGTGACCGCGATATTGCAGAAGAATCGCGACAACATCGCCAAAGCCCTTCCCGGGCTGGCGAAGTACGAACTGACCACGGGCGAGCTGGTTTCCAGCGGACCGTACTACCAGGCGATGATCGCCAACCTCTCGATGCCGCAGCTGCTGCAACCGTTCCTGGACTACGCCTTCGGTTTCCGTCGCGGTACCGGTGCCGGGAAGCCGCCGGACGCTGCCGGGCCGCGCGCGGAATTTCCCCTGCCCCACAACGGGATCCCTGCGCCTCAAGAACGGTGGGGTACCCCGTGACCGGGCGCCGCATCGTGAAGGCATTGGTAGCTGTTGTGCTGGTGGCGATCGCCGGGACAGGGGCAATCCTCCTGCGCAACAACTATTTTGCACCATTGACCATCGACGCGTACTTCACGTCGGCCACCTCGATCTACCCGAACGACGAAGTCCGTGTTGCGGGAGTGAAAGTCGGCACCATCGACGCCATCGTCCCCGAGGGCGGCCGCGTGAAGATGACGATGCAGGTCGATCGCGGGGTGCCGATACCGGCCAATGCGAAAGCGATCATCGTTGCCGCCAACTTGATCTCAGCTCGGTATGTCGAACTGACTCCGGCTTACAGTTCGCGTGACCCGCATGCCGGCGGACCGACCATGACCGGTCATGCGGTCATCCCCGTCGAACGCACAGCAGTGCCCGTCGAATGGGACGAAGTGAAGGCCCAATTGATGCGACTGGCAACTCAACTCGGTCCCAACAGTGAGGTGTCGCATCCCGCGATCGCGCGTCTCATCGACATCGCGGCCACCGCCTTTCAAGGCAATGGCGACAAGCTTCGCCAGACGTTGGCCCAATTATCCGGTGTGGGAAGGATTTTGGCCGAAGGGAGCGGCAACATCGCCGGGACCATCAAGAACCTACAGGTCCTGGTCAGCGCGCTGCGCGACAGCAGTCCTCAAATCGTCGAATTCCAAGGGCGATTCGCCACGTTGACCAGCGTGCTTGACGACAGTCGTTCGGACCTCGACGCGGCACTGAAGAACCTGTCGTCGGCAATCGGCGATGTCCGAGGCTTTCTCGTCGACACCCGGGACAAGACCAGCGAGCAGGTCCAGCGACTGGGGGAGGTCACCACGAATCTAGTCGAGCACCGAAAAGACCTCGAGCAACTTCTCCACGTCGCAGGTAGTGCCATCGCCAACGGCTACGCGGACTATGACGCCGACAGTGGCACCATTCTCGGATCGGTGTCGTTCAACAACTTCTCGAATCCGGTGCAATTCATCTGCGGCGCAATCGGTGCCGTCAAGAACACCACCGCACCTGAAACCGCGAAGTTGTGCGCCCAGTATCTCGGTCCTGCCCTGGAACAACTGAACTTCAACAACGTACCGGTACCGATCAACCCGATTCTGGCGCCGGCATCGACCAACGTCATCTACACCGATCCGAAACTGGCGCCGGGTGGTGCCGGTCCTGGGACGGGTCCCGAACCGGCACCCGAGATGTCGGCGTATTCGAACGTCGACAACGTGTTGCTCCCCCCGAGCGAAGGGGTACCCCACCCGTGAGCGGAGGCCGAGCGTTACCCGTCACCATCGCAGTTCTGACTTTGACCGGTTGCAGCTTTCACGGCGTCAACTCACTGCCGCTGCCGGGTACGCAAGGAAACGGTGCTGACTCAACGACGTATCACGTGGAAGTCGCCAATGTTGCGACGCTGGAGTCGAATTCGCCCGTCATGATCAACGACATCGTGGTCGGCAGCGTCGGCACGATGACGTTGCGTGGCCAGCATGCGGACGTCGAAGTGCGCGTCAAAGCGGGGACTGTGGTGCCCGCGAATGCGGTGGCCACCATCGGGCAAACCAGCTTGCTCGGCTCGATGCACCTGCAACTGAACCCGCCGCCTGGTCAGACTCCGAGCGGCCGCATCACTCCCGGTGCGACCATTGCGCTCAGCGCGTCGTCGACTTTTCCGTCGACCGAGCAGACGTTGTCGTCATTGTCCGCGGTGGTCAACGGCGGAGGCCTCGGCCAGATCGGGGATATCGTCCACAATTTCAATGCCGCACTGTCCGGGCACCGGGATGCGGTACGTGATCTGATCACCAGGCTGGACACATTCGTCGGTGTGCTCGACCGCCAACGCGGCGACATGATCGCCACGATGCAAGAGCTGAACAGGTTTTCGGGGATCTTGAACGGGCAGCACGGCGTGATCGAGGAGACGTTGCGTTCATTGCCTGCCGCGCTGGCAGTGCTCGTGGCAGAAGAGCCGCGCATCGTCACCGCCTTGACCAAGTTGCGGACTTTCAGCACGACTGCAACCCGGGTCGTCGAAGATGTGCAGGACGACCTGGTGAGGAATCTGAAGAACTTGGAGCCGAGCCTCAAAGCATTGGCAGACGTCGGACCGAACATCGATGATGGGCTGACATTCGCAACGGTGTTTCCGTACGGCCAGAACATCATCGACCGTGGTCTCAAAGGCGACTATCTGAATCTGTTTGCCGTGGCAGACATCACGGTTCCACGGCTGAAGAAGACGGCGTTCCTGGGGACCCGTTGGGGCATGCCTGGTGCCGAACTGGTTCCGGCGCCGGGCGATCCGGGCTACGACTGGTACTACACCAAGAACCCGCTGGGCACCGCTACGGCAATCCCGCCGAGTGGTTCAGAGGTGCCCGCACCCGCAGCCCCGGTGGGTCCGCTGCCGCTGCCCGTTGATCAAGGGGCGCATTGATGCTCACTCGATTTGTCCGCGTGCAACTTCTGATCTTCGCCGTTGCCTCAGTGGTCGGCCTGGTGGTCATGGTCGTCGACTACATGCAGGCGCCGACGATGTTCGGTATCGGCAAGATCAAAGTGACGGTCGAACTTCCGTCGACCGGAGGTCTTTACCGGTTCTCCAACGTGACATACCGCGGTGTGCAGATCGGCAAGGTCACCGACGTCGACCTCGACCGGCGTCGGGCGAAAGCAACACTGTCACTAGATGATACGCCGAAGATCTCGGCGGATCTGACGGCCGATGTACACAGTGTCTCGGCAATCGGCGAGCAATACCTCGATCTGATCCCGCGGAGTGATTCCGCGCCGTATTTGCACGACGGGTCGGTCATTCCTGTTTCGAAAACAACTGTGCCACAGCAAGTTGGACCGCTTCTGGACCAGACCAGCGCCTTGCTCCAGAGCATTCCCAAAGACAAACTGGGCGCTCTCGTCGATGAATCGTTCAAGGCCTTCAACGGAGCGGGTTATGACCTCGGGTCGCTCATCGACTCGTCGGCCAAGCTCGCCGGCAGCGCCAATGACGTCCGCGACCAGACCAGAAAACTGGTGGAAGATGCATCGCCCCTGATGGATTCGCAGGCAGCGACGACCGGGGATCTGAGAACCTGGGCCCGGAGCCTGGCTGCGGTCACCCGTCAACTGTCAGACGATGATCAGCAGTGGCGCACCATCGTGCACGACGGACCCGGAACCGTTAATGAAGCATCCAAGCTGCTGGCGCAACTCAAACCCACGCTGCCGGTGCTCCTGGCCAACCTGGCATCGCTCGGACAGGTCGCGGTTACCTACCGCCCCAGTCTTGAACAAGTCTTGGTGCTGCTTCCGCCATTCATGGCCAATCTCCTGTCTGAGTCACCCGACCACAATCCGACGGGCCTTGGTCAGGGCGACTTCACGCTCACCATCGGCGATCCACCCACCTGCACCGTCGGCTTTCTGCCGCCCAACATGTGGCGGTCTCCGGAAGACACCACAGAGGTGGATACCCCAGATGGGTTGTACTGCAAGCTTCCCCAAGATTCGCCGCTCGCGGTGCGTGGCGCGCGCAACTACCCGTGCATGGGCAAGCCGGGTAAGCGGGCTCCGACCGTGGCGATCTGTGACAGCGATAAACCCTTCCAGCCCTTGGCGATGCGCGAGCACATGCTCGGCCCGTACCCCCTTGACCCCAATCTGATTTCGCAAGGTATTCCACCCGATGACCGGGTCAACCGAGACCAGCATCTCTACGGGCTGACGGACGGAACGCCGCCCCCACCACCTGCTGTACCAGGCGCCATCCCCACCGCGCCGAGTGGATTCTCCAGTGGTGGGGCCGGTAAACCCGCGGTGGTCTTTGCCACCTATGACCCTGGTTCGGGCCGCTATGTCGCGCCCAATGGACAGACGTCCCGCCAAAGCGACCTCGCCCCGTCGAAGACACCGAGAACATGGCAGGACCTGATCATGGGGGACCACGCGTGAGATTCCGGTTCCTGACGTCGATTCTCTGCGCTGCAATGCTTTTCGTGGCAATGCAAGATGCGCCGGTGGCGGTCGCCGGATACTGCGATCCACTGCTCAACGGGCAATTCACCGCGTCCTCCGACGGGAACCTGGCCAAGACCAACGACGTATTCCACGATGAACGGACCGTCATCAGTACGTGGACGATCAGCACCACGTGCTCGGCGTCCCACGACTGTGCCGGCGAGGTTGCCAGCAGCCAAGGATGGCGAGCGTCGATCAGCTGCGATGCCGCCGGACAGTGGTCCGTGCGCCGTCACCTCGACAACTGGGAGCCCTGTGGTGGCGGCTCTACGGCGCCCGCCGACCAACTGATCTATTTTTCTCCGGATCTCACCGGTTCATTCCGCTTCGGCGACGTTCAGACGTTCTCGGGCTGGGACCGGAGCTCCGGCATCAGCGGGGGATGTGGCATCAACCGGCCTTTGATCATCGAGATGCCGTTCCGATTATCGAGATAGACCCTCTGCCAACTGGTCGACGACCGCCTCGATCTCCGTCGGGTCGGTGAGCCGTTCCGGTGCCCACGCCAACGCGATCTGCGCTGGCGCCCAAGTGCTTTCGTCGATGGGAATGAGCTTGAACTCCGGCGGTGAGAAGATGCGGCCGATGGTCGACGCGGGCGCATAGCTCACCAGCGCGACGAGGTAGCGGTTGAACACCTGGGTGGCCATTTCCAGCTCGCCGCCCAGTTGATTGACCGTCCGCACGATCCGGGTGATGCCGCGTTTGTTGAGGCCGCGGGTCATCTGGGCCAGCACCATGGGATTGGGCCGGGCGAAGTCGATGACGACATCGCGCTCGCGGAGCTGATCGATCTCGATGACATCCTGCGCGGCAAGTGGATCGTCGAAACGCACCGCGGCTGCACCCTGATAGGTCGCCACGACGCGGTGGCGCAGGCGGTTATCGGTGTAGGGCAGATGAATCAGGCCGAGGTCGATGTGCCCGGAAACGAGCTTGGCGATCACCTCGGCAGCCGAACCCGGCACACTGAACTCGGTGGGCATCGGCAGTTCGGCGACTGCGGTTTCCAACCGTGCCAGGAAATCAGACGGGGCGTAGGCGGTCGCGCCGACACGAATAGGATTGGTGGCCTGCGTGATTCGCGTGGCAATGGACTTCAGGTCGCCGACCCGCCGCAAGATCTCGCGCGCCGGCTCCAGCAGCTGGGCGCCCAACGGCGTCAGCCGCACGTCGTGGTAGGTCCGCTCGAAGAGGTCGCCGCCGAGTTCACGCTCCAGCAGTTTGATCTGCTTGCTCAGCGGCGGCGGGGTGATCATCAGGCGGTCGGCGGCCCGCTTGAAGTGCAGCTCTTCGGCAACAGCGACGAAGTAACGGAGCCGGGTGAAGTCGATGTCCACGTTTTAGTGGATCACATTCGGATGCATCAAATCACGTAGGGGGCGATCAGGGTGGTCGCACCCAACACCGCCATCCCGATCAGGAACGCCACGACCGTAAATCCCATCACCTGGCGGACATTCAGTTTGGCGATGGCCAACAGTGGCAGTAACCAGAACGGTTGAATCATGTTCGCGACTCCCTCGCCGACGGCGACCGCCATGGAGATCAACCCCAGGTACGCAGACGAATGCTGGCCGACAGCGAGCGCCGAGTCGACCGCGATCGGGCCTTGCACCGCCCAGTGCCCACCGCCGGAGGGGACGAACAGGCTGATGATGACCGATCCCACAAACGTCAGGAATGGCAGGGTGTGTTCTGTCGCACCGCTGATGAGGGCCTCGGCGAGCACCGTCTGCAGCGGCTTGGTCCCTTGTGCCGCTTGATAACCCAACAAACCGACCAGGCCGCCGTAGAGGGGGTATTGCAGCAGCAGCGGACCGGACACCTTGGCCGCCCCGGTGAAGGCCCGGATGAAGCGGATCGGCGTACGGTGCAGCAACGCGCTCGTGATGGTGAAGAGCATGATCATCGACGCGATGTTCAGCGCGAAGCCGCTGAGGACGAAATAGGCCATGCCCGCGGCGAATACCAGCACGTTGAGAATCCACAGGTTCTCCAGCCATTCGGCGAACGTCTTGTTTTCGGGTTCGGCCGGCACAGGTGTCTCGTCGTCGAACACCGCCGAGTCGGGGGCGAGGCTGTCTGTGGGCTCCATGCGCCAGATCGCGAGGGCCAGCAGGGACAACACGACGATGACCGATATCCAGCTGTAGGGCTGGAAGATTGTCTGGCTCAGCGGCACCGTCAGGCCGGTCAGCTTGTGGATCACGTTGATGGGGCTGGCGCTGTCGGTGTTGGCCAGTGCAATCGACGACGAAAGTCCCTGCGTCCACACGATGAAGCCCATGAACGACGCTGCGACCAGATATCCGAAATGGGTATCGGTGAGGCGCTTGGCAACCTGCCTGGCGATCAGCGCCCCGGCCACTAATCCGAGTCCCCAGTTCAGCAGGTGCAGCCCAGCACTGACGCCGAAGCACAGCAGAGCGGCTTGAACTTGATTCTTCGGCTTGCCGGCGATGTAGACGATGGCCCGCTTGAGGACGGGAGCTTCGGCGAGCGTGTAGCCCGTCACGAGGATCAGCACCATCTGGAAGGCGAACGTGAAGATGTTCTGCGATCCCCAGACGCCGCCGTACCAGGCCTTGAGCATGCCGCTCGGGGAGGCGCCGGGCACCAGGAGCGCGACCAGGCCGGCGACGAGGATGGTCAGGATGACCGCGAAAAGGTAGGGGTCGGGCATCAGACGTTCGACGTAGCGGACGCTCAAGGCGGTCAGGGAGTGCATGATGCCGCGCTTGGGTGCGGTGTCCCGCGGTGTGCTCGTGTTCGTCGGATCTTCGCCCGCCATGTCACCTTCTCTGTTGGGTGCCTGTGAGTCACAGCCATCATGGCGGGTCGGGGCGGGGTTTTGGGCAATACCGAACACTCATTGCATTCGAACAAACGTTCGATATACTGAAGCGATGGGGTGGCACAACGGACCGCCGAGCTGGGCGGAGATGCAGCGGGTACTCGAGGGCAAGCCGCGGGTGGCGGGTGACGAGCGCGTGCGTGAGGAGCAGAAGACAGGAGCGCCGCCGGTCTTCTTCGCCGACGGTGGGGACAGTCCGGCCTGGTCACGCAAACGCGGCGACTACCAACCGGTGGAGCGTCCGGTGCGCTCGGGCGTTTCGGTGCCGTACGCCGAACTGCACGCCCATTCCGCGTACAGCTTTCTGGACGGCGCCAGTACCCCGGAAGAATTGGTGGAGGAGGCTGTCCGGCTGGACTTGCGGGCCATCGCGCTGACCGACCATGACGGGCTCTATGGTGTCGTCCGGTTCGCCGAAGCCGCCAAAGAGCTGGATATGGCAACGGTTTTCGGTGCCGAACTGTCGCTCAGCAATACCGCGCGCACCGAACTTCCCGACCCGCCCGGGCCGCATTTGTTGGTGCTGGCCCGTGGGCCTGAGGGCTACCGGCGGCTGTCGCGGGAACTGGCCAGGGCGCACCTGGCCGGCGGTGAGAAGGGCGTGCTGAGTTATGACCTGGACACCTTGACCGAGGCGGCCGGCGGGCACTGGCAGATTCTCACCGGCTGCCGCAAAGGCCATGTGCGTCAGGCATTGTCGACGGGTGGACCGGATGCGGCGGCAACGGCACTCGCCGATCTGGTAGACCGGTTCGGGGCAGACCGTGTCAGCATCGAGTTGACCCACCACGGTCACCCGCTCGACGACGAGCGCAACGCCGCTCTGGCGGCGCTGGCACCGCGCTTCGGGCTCGGCGTCATCGCCACCACCGCAGCGCATTTCGCGGCTCCGGACCGCGGAAAGCTGGCCATGGCGATGGGGGCGATCCGGGCCAGGAACTCGATGGACGATGCCGAAGGTTGGTTGGCCCCGCTCGGTGGTTCACACCTGCGGTCGGGGCAGGAGATGACGCGGCTGTTTGCCCAGCATCGGGGCGCGGTCACCGCAGCTGCCGAGCTGGGGGAGCAGTGTGCCTTCGAATTACGTTTGATCGCACCACAATTGCCGCCGTTCGACGTACCGAAAGGGCACACCGAGATCACTTGGCTGCGCGAGTTGGTGGCCGCCGGGGCGTCGAGGCGCTACGAACCCGACGACGAGAAGGCATACCGGCAGATCGAACACGAATTGCGCATCATCGAAGAGTTGAAGTTCCCGGGCTACTTCCTGGTGGTGCACGACATCACCAAGTTCTGCCGGGACAACGACATCCTGTGCCAGGGCCGCGGGTCGGCAGCGAACTCGGCGGTCTGCTACGCGCTGGGGATCACCAATGTCGACCCGGTCGCCAACGAGCTGTTGTTCGAGCGGTTTCTGTCTCCGGCCCGTGACGGTCCACCGGACATCGACATCGATATCGAATCGGACCTGCGCGAGAACGTCATCCAGTACGTCTACGGCAGGTATGGCCGGGACTACGCTGCGCAGGTAGCCAATGTCATCACCTATCGCGGTCGCAGTTCGGTCCGCGATATGGCTCGGGCCCTTGGGTTTTCGCAAGGGCAGCAAGATGCCTGGAGTAAACAGATCAGCCGGTGGAACGGGTTGTCCGACTCCCCTGATGTCGAGGACATCCCCGAGCAGGTGGTCGAGCTGGCGCTGCAGATCAGGAATCTGCCGCGGCACATGGGAATTCACTCTGGTGGCATGGTGATCTGCGACCGTCCGATCGCCGACGTGTGTCCGGTGGAATGGGCGCGGATGGAAAACCGCAGCGTGTTGCAATGGGACAAAGACGACTGTGCGGCAATCGGGTTGGTGAAGTTCGACCTGCTGGGTCTAGGCATGCTCTCGGCTCTGCATTACATGATCGATATGGCCAAGGAGTACAAGGACATCGAGGTGGATCTGGCCAAGCTGGATCTGTCCGAGCCCGCGGTGTATGAGATGTTGCAACGGGCTGATTCGGTGGGGGTGTTCCAGGTCGAGTCGCGGGCTCAGATGGCGACCCTGCCGCGGCTCAAACCCAAGAAGTTCTACGACCTGGTGGTCGAGGTGGCGCTGATCCGGCCCGGCCCGATTCAGGGCGGCTCGGTGCATCCGTACATCAGGCGGCACAACGGGTTGGAGGGCACCAAGTGTGAGCATCCGTCGATGGAGCCCGCTTTACGCAGGACTTTGGGGGTACCGCTGTTCCAGGAACAACTCATGCAGTTGGCCGTCGACTGCGCCGGTTTCACCCCGGCTGAAGCCGATCAGCTGCGCCGGGCCATGGGCTCCAAGCGCTCCACCGAACGGATGCGCGAGTTGCGTGGACGGTTCTACGACGGCATGCGGGAACTGCACGGCATCACCGGGCCCGTGGCGGAGCGGATCTATGAAAAGCTCGAAGCCTTCGCCAATTTCGGCTTTCCGGAGAGCCATGCGCTGAGTTTCGCTTCGCTGGTGTTCTCGTCGTCGTGGTTCAAGCTGCATCACCCCGCAGTGTTCTGCGCGGCGTTGTTGCGGGCTCAGCCGATGGGCTTCTACTCGCCGCAGTCGTTGGTGGCCGATGCCCGCAGACACGGGGTGTCGGTTCATGGACCAGATGTGAATGCCAGCTTGGCGTATGCGACGTGTGAGAACCGCGGTATCGAGGTGCGGCTGGGGTTGGGTGCGGTCCGGCACATCGGTGAGGAGTTGGCCCAGCGCATCGTCGACGAACGAAACCTCAACGGGCCGTTCGCTTCTCTGCTCGACCTGACCGGTCGGGTGCAGTTGTCGGTGCCGCAGACCGAGGCGCTCGCCACCGCGGGGGCGCTGGGATGCTTCGGGATCACCAGGCGGGAGGGGCTGTGGGCAGCTGGGGCCGCGGCTGCGGAACGTCCGGATCGGTTGCCCGGTGTCGGCTCGGCCGGGGGCATTCCGTCACTCCCCGGGATGACGGACCTGGAACTGGCCGCCGCCGACGTATGGGCCACCGGGGTGTCCCCGGACAGCTATCCGACCCAGTTTCTGCGGGAGGACCTCGATGCGCTGGATGTGGTCCCAGCTGATCAGCTCTTGGCGGTACCCGACGGCACCCGGATTCTGGTAGCCGGCGCCGTGACCCATCGGCAACGGCCCGCTACTGCGCAGGGGGTCACGTTCATCAACCTGGAGGACGAGACGGGGATGGTCAATGTGCTGTGCGCGCCGGGGGTGTGGGCGCGGCACCGGAAGCTGGCGCAGAGCGCGCCGGCGTTGTTGGTGCGGGGCATCGTGCAGAACGCCAGTGGTGCGGTGACGGTGGTGGCCGACCGGATGGGGCGGCTCGATCTGCGAGTGACGGCAAAGTCTCGAGATTTCCGTTGAGCACTCGGACAGCATGGATGACTTTGCCAAAATCATTGACATATGGGCGGATTTGTAAAATGCTGGTCCGGGTCGCGTAATGTTAGCCGTGACCGCCGGTACTGCATCATTGCACCCTTGATCGGGAGAGAAGAACATGCCCGCACCGTCAACAGCTGTTTTCGATCGTCTGCGCCAGTTGGCTGCCATCGACGACATCGACGCGAGGCCGACTCGGACCATCGAGGAAGTGTTCACCGGCAAGCCGCTGACCACCATTCCGGTCGCCACAGCCGACGACGCCGAGGCGGCATTTGCCAAAGCACGTGCAGCACAGCGTGATTGGGCCCGCCGTCCGGTCGCCGAACGGGCCGCCGTGATCGCCCGCTACCGGGACCTGGTCATCGAGAACCGCGAATTCCTGATGGATCTGCTCCAGGCCGAGGCCGGCAAGGCCCGGTGGGCGGCCCAGGAAGAACTGATCGACCTGTTCACCAATGCCGACTTCTACGCCAAGACGGCCGAGAAGCTGCTCAAGCCGCGACGTGTTCCGGCATTGCTGCCCGGCTTGAACCAGACGACCGTGCGTTACCAGCCCAAGGGTGTCGTCGGGGTGATCTCGCCGTGGAACTACCCGATGACCTTGACGGTCTCCGACGCGGTCCCGGCGCTACTGGCAGGCAACGCCGTGGTGCTCAAGCCCGACAGTCAGACGCCCTACTGTGCCCTCGCCTGCGCCGAACTGCTGTACCGAGCCGGATTGCCGCGTGCGCTGTACGCCGTGGTTCCCGGACCTGGTTCGGTGGTCGGCACCGCGATCGCCGACAACTGCGACTACCTGATGTTCACGGGTTCGTCGGCCACCGGAAGCCACCTCGCCGAGCATGCCGGCCGCCGCCTCATCGGCTTCTCTGCCGAGCTCGGCGGCAAGAACGCCATGATCGTTGCCAAGGGTGCGAACCTCGACAAGGTCGCCAAGGCCGCCACTCGGGCCTGTTTCTCCAACGCCGGTCAGCTGTGCATCTCCATCGAGCGCATCTACGTCGAGAAGGACGTCGCCGACGAGTTCACCCGCAAGTTCGGTGCCCAGGTGCGCGAGATGAAGCTCGGTACCGCATACGACTTCACCGTCGACATGGGCAGCCTCATCTCCGAGGGGCAGCTCAAGACCGTCTCCGGTCACGTTGACGATGCAAAGGTCAAGGGCGCCAAAGTGATTGCCGGTGGCAACGCCCGTCCTGACATCGGCCCGCTGTTCTACGAGCCCACGGTACTGACCGACGTCAGCTCCGACATGGAGTGCGCGGCCAACGAGACCTTCGGTCCGCTGGTGTCCATCTACCCGGTGGACAGCATCGACGAGGCCATCGAGAAGGCCAACAACACCGAGTACGGACTCAACGCGAGCGTGTGGGCGGCCACGACCGAGGAAGGCCAGCAGATCGCGGCCCGTCTGCGGTCGGGGACCGTCAACGTCGACGAGGGCTATGCGCTTGCATGGGGCAGCCTCAGCGCTCCGATGGGCGGTATGGGCATCTCCGGTGTCGGTCGTCGGCACGGCGCTGAAGGTCTGCTGAAATATGTTGAGGCGCAGACCATTTCCACGTCCCGAGTGCTGAACCTCGATCCACCGTTCGGCATGTCGAAGTCGTTGTGGCAGAAGTCGCTGGTGCCGATCGTGCGTGCCGTCATGAAACTACCCCGGCACTGACCGCTCTGACGGTTGGCGGCGAGGACTCTGTGCCTTTGCTATGTGGTATCACTGTGATCGGCTGTTGATTCAGCCGGTCAGGAGGGGGCGTGGACGAGTCGGGGGCAGACGCGGACGTTGTGCGCAAGCAGATACTTGCGGCAGCGTTCGACGAGTTAACCCATTGGGGCATCGAACGCTTCAGCGTGCAGAACCTATCGGCACGCCACCACATCGATCCGGCTGCCATCGCTGAAAACTGGCCGAACGAGGATGACCTGCTGCTCGACGTTCTGCTGGATTGGCCCGGTCGGGTCCTCGGGCCGCCTGACACCGGTTCGCTGGCCGGTGACTTGACCATCATGGTGATGGGCATGGCGGCCTACATCGGTTCAGATTCCGGACGCAAGATCCAAAGCGTGCTGGTGATCCCCAACCGCACGGGTTTGCGGGTCGACGTCAGGCAGCAGGTATGGCAACGCCGAGCATCGACGATGTCGGAAGTCTTCACTCGTGCGATCGCACGCAACGAGATGCGTGCTGATCTTGATCCGTATGTGGTTCTCCAGATGCTGATGGCCCCGATCAACATGCGCCTGCTGCTCACGCACGAACCCGTCGACGAGCCGTACCTGCGGACGCTCGTCGACCTCGTCTGCCGAGCAGTGGCCCCGACAGACTGAAAGTGGTTGTCCAGTAGCGCATTCCCGCTCAGCGGAACGGTTTCGGCTCAGTGGATTCGCCTCGGCGGTAATCTCCGAGGAATGAATTTGAACCTGGGCGCCGACGAACTGCTGACTTCGACCCGTTCGGTGCGCAAGCGCCTGGACTTCGAGAAGCCCGTTCCGCGTGAGGTTCTCATGGAATGTCTGGATCTGGCGCTTCAGGCGCCGACGGGCTCCAACGCGCAGGGCTGGCAATTCATGTTCATCGAGGACGAGGCCAAGAAGAAGGCGCTCGCGGACATCTACCGGGTCGCGGCGACTCCGTACCTGGACATGCCGGCACCTGAGCGCGGCGATGTACGGGACGAGCAGATCGGCGCCGTGATGAGTTCGGCGAAGTTCCTCAACGAGAACTTCGAGAAGGCTCCGGTGCTGATGATCCCGTGCCTGGAGGGTCGGCCCGACGGCGCCGCCGCCGGGATGCAGGCGTCGTACTGGGGCTCGTTGCTGCCGGCCGTATGGAGCTTCATGTTGGCGCTGCGCTCGCGCGGACTCGGTTCGGCGTGGACGACGCTGCACCTGATCGGCGACGGCGAGAAGCAGGCGGCCGAAATCCTCGGTATCCCGTTCGACCGCTACGCCCAGGGCGGTCTCTTCCCGATCGCCTACACCAAGGGCACCGACTTCAAGAAGGCCCGCCGGTTGCCCGCCGAGCAGTTCGCCCACTGGAACACCTGGTGATCTGGTGATTTCGGCGTGTCTGCGGGTGTCTGATACCCGCAGACACGCCGAAATCGCTAGACGCTGCCTTCGAAACCGAGCTGGCGCCAGGCCTCATACGCCGCGACGGCCGCGGCATTGGACAGGTTCAACGACCGCCGCCCGGGCAGCATGGGAATGCGCACCTGGGCGGTGATGTGCGGGTCGGCCAAGGTCTCGGAGTCCAGGCCCGTCGGTTCGGGGCCGAACATCAGTACGTCGCCTGCCTGGTAGGCCACCTCGGAGAACGACGACTGCGCGTGCGCGGTGAACGCGAACACCCGGGCCGGCATCAAGGCCTCCCACGCACTGGGCAGGTCCGGATGCACGGTCACCACGGCGAGGTCGTGATAGTCCAGACCGGCGCGGCGCAGCTTGGGCTCGGACAGGTCGAAGCCGAGTGGCTCGACCAGGTGCAGCTCGGCACCGGTGGCCGCGACCATCCGGATCGCATTCCCGGTATTGGGTGCGATCCGCGGCGAGTAGAACAGGACTTTCAGCAAAACTCTGCAGCCTCTCTGCCGCGGCGGCGGCACTGGATCCACCTATTTTCCAGGGCGGCCGGTCGACCGGTGAACGGCGGTGGGCCGGGTGTCGTGTCCAGAGGTAGGGGTATGCAACGACACATGCTCCCCAAACCCAGGTAGGTGATCATGATGCGCAAATTATTGGCGGCAACTGCCGCAGTAGGTGCAGGAGTCGCGTTGATCGGTGTTGCGGCACCGGCGTCGGCCGACAACACGACGCACAACAACAGTTGCCAGACCATCGAGGCTGCAGGCGGCGGCACTCCTGGAAACTCGGCATCTTCGCCGGGCTCTCCGTTCAATGAGCCGGGAATCAACAGCCCGGCCGGCGGCAAGGGCGGCCAGGCGTACAGCGGTGCCCGCCAAGGTGCCGGGGCTCCGTCGCAGTACGACACCGCCTGTGCGAAGACATCGGCGAACGGGTCGGCGACGCCGATGCAGCAGACACCGTCGTCGACTCAGGTGAACAACAATTCACTGGCCACCCGAAACGCTGATGGCGTGGTCTCACACACAGGAAAGGGGAAATAGGGTCGCGCGGTTGTCACACGACTGTGCAACGCATCGGTCACGAACTCGGTGCGGTCTGTGACATCTATTCACACCCCTGTTCGGCGCTGCCATACTTCACAAATTGCCAGGCGCGACCGCGCATTGCCCAGGTGGGCAACTCGGGCAGGGAAGTCAGATGGATCAGGCGTCAGTAGCGAAAAGCGGCCCCGCGGCCGGCGTTCAAGCCGGGCCGCCATGACGTCGTTCGATTCGCCGGAGGCAGACGACCTCACCGACCCGCCGGTGCACAAGCCGCCGCGCTGGGCGCTGTCGAACTGGCCGGTGGGCTGGAAGGTCTTCGCGATTGCCGTCGTTCCGCTGACGCTGGCGGCCACGTTCGGTGGCATGCGCATCCACGCCGGCTGGACCGAGGCGTCCGACCTGCGAGTGGCTGCCGACCGCGCGAACATGGTGCCGACCATCGAGGGCTACATGGGAGCTCTCGACGGCGCACTGCTGACGACGTCCAGCGGCGGTGATGCGCAGGCCGCGACCGCGGCGTTCAACACCAGCAAGCAGACGCTGCAGCATCAGCTCGGGGATACCGACGTCACCTCTGATGTCCGCGACGGTATCCAGAGCATCCTGGCCGGCGGCCAGGGTCTGCTGGACAAGATCGCCGCCGGTGGAGTCGGTCTCCGCGAACGTGTCACCAGCTATGCACCGATCTTGCTGACGGCCGAGGACGCCATCAACGGCTCGGTGCGCGTGACCGACCCGCAGATCCGTGCCCAGACCCAAGCGGTGAGCCGCGCTGTCGGCGCTCGCGGCCAGATGCTGATGCAACAGTTGCTGGTCAACGAGGGTGGCGAGCTGCCCGACCCCGAACTGCGCAGTTCGATGACCACTTTGGCCGGCACCGAACCGTCCACGTTGTTCGGCATGAGCGAGCTGCTCGGTGTCGGTTCTCCCGAGGCACGCAAGTTGCAACAGGAGATGGTCAAGCGGATGGCCATGCTGTCCGACCCGAACGTCACCCTGGTCAACAACCCCGACCTGACCCAGTCCATCGCGACCACCAGCGGTGTCGCGAACTCCTTGATCGCGGGCACCGTCAAGTCGGTGACCGCCGCGGTGGACGATGACGCGGCCGCCAAACGCAGTGCGGCCATGCGTGATTCGGTGATCGTCGGAGTGGTGTTGCTGTTGGCTATCCTGCTGGTGCTGCTCGTCGCGCGTTCTCTGGTGCGGCCGTTGCGGATGCTGCGTGACGGCGCGCTCAAGGTGGCCCATCAAGACCTGGTCCGCGAACTCGACGCGATGCGTGCCGGTGGTGACCCGCCCACCGTGCGACCGCTGCCGGTCCACACCACCGAAGAGATCGGGCAGGTCGCGCACGCCGTCGACGAGCTTCACGAGCAGGCCGTCCTGCTGGCCAGCGAACAGAGCCGGTTGCAGCTGCAGGTCGGCGACATGTTCGAGACGCTGTCCCGCCGCAACCGGTCGCTGGTCGATCAGCAACTCGCCGTCATCGATCAACTCGAACGCGACGAGCAGGATCCGCAGCGATTGGACAGCCTGTTCCGGCTCGACCATCTGGCCACCCGCATGCGCCGTAACGGTGCCAACCTGTTGGTGCTCGCCGGCGCGAATACGCCACGCGAACAAGCGGATTCGGTTCCGGTGGCAGCGCTGATCAACGCGGCGGCATCCGAGGTCGAGGAGTACGCGCGCATCGCCGCGTCGGATCTACCGGACACGGAGGTCCACGGTTCGATCGCCGGCGATCTGGTTCATGTGCTGGCCGAACTGCTCGACAACGCGCTGCGCAATTCACCGCCCAACTCGACGGTGCACGTGTCGGCCGGGCATACGGCCGACGGTGCACTGGCGCTCGAGGTCAGCGACACCGGCCTGGGCATGACAGACGCCGACCTGCGGATGGCCAACCTTCGCATGCGTTCCGGGGGTGAGATCGACGCCTACACCGCGCGGCACATGGGGCTGTTCGTGGTGGGCCGGCTCGCGGCCCGGCACGGCATCGACGTCAGGCTGCACAGCGCGGTTGACGGCGAGTCCGGTGCCGGCATCATCGCCGATATCCGGGTGCCGCATGGGTTGCTGATCGGCGGGCCGCAGCCGCTGCATGACTGGGACATCGATCCGAATGCCGGCGTCGAGACCGACCCCGAACTTGATACCGACCATGAAGGCTTCGCGCCGATGGCCGAGCCGGTCGTTGCCGAACCCGTGGCCGAGGAGTCGCGAGACTTGTCGGGACTGGCTCTGCCGCAACGTAATCCGGGATCCAGCGGCATCATCGAGCCGGCCGTGGCCCCATCGGCGCCGGCGCCGGCCCCGACCAACACCGCAGCGTTCTTCTCGGCACGTGACCGGGCGTCAGCACCGGAACCGGTCAAGGAGAACGTCAAGGCGAACACCGCGGGAAGTGAGGACTCCATTTTCCAGAAGATGTTGTCCGAGTGGCTGATCGACGACCCGACCGAGTTGGCGCACAGCACCGACCTCGATTGGAAGTCGGTGTGGGACAACGGTTGGTCCGCTGCCGAGGCCGCCGACGCCGCACCGGTGGCCGAGCACACCGCCGAGGGCCTGCCGGTGCGTCAGCCCGGTGCCCGGTTGGTGCCCGGCGCCCCCGACGACGTTGCCGCCGAAGCGAACGCCGATGATGTACCCGTGCGAGATCCTGAGGCAGTGCGAGCCAGCTTCAGCAGTCACTTCGGTGGCGTGCAGGCCGGCCGGTCGCAAGGAGACCAGGGGAGTCAGCGATGACGGGCCCGTCCCAACGTGATTCGTTGGACTGGCTCGTGTCGAGATTCGCCCGTGAGGTCGCCGGGGTGTCCCACGCCATTCTGGTCTCCGCCGACGGACTGCTGCTGGCAGCCAGCGAGCACATGCCGACCGAACGGGCCGATCAGTTGGCGGCCGTCGCGGCGGGGCTGTCCAGCCTCTCGGCCGGGGCCGCGCAGTTGTTCGACGGCGGGCACGTCATGCAGTCGGTGGTCGAGATGCAGAACGGCTACTTGCTGATCATGCGGGTCGGCGACGGATCGAACCTGGCGGCGCTGTCCTCGCGCTCATGCGATATCGGGCAGATCGGCTATGAAATGGCGATACTGGTCGAGCGGGTCGGCACCGTCGTGCAATCCGCACGCCGCTCACCACAACCGTCTTAGGCTTTCGATGGACCGCACGCCCGATCACTGGGAACCGGAACTGACCGGTGACGAACCCAGCCTCGTGCGGCCGTACACCTTGACCGCGGGCCGGACCAGCACGGGCGTCAGCCTGCCGCTGGAAGCCCCGATCCACACACTCGACGACGGGCCGGCACCGTGCTGGCCGCTCGGCGACGTGCGGTCGATGATCGTGAAACTGGGTACCGCTCGGCCGTCTGTGGCCGAGATCG
>ERZ650309.137-NODE-137-length-35776-cov-10.851208_pt1 | contig 35776 bp, 43 predicted proteins | sample MGYA00376245_ERZ650309 | MGnify/ENA primary metagenome ERZ650309 (study PRJEB26733, sample SAMN07839294) | wastewater metagenome | biome: urban; feature: wastewater treatment plant; material: waste water | place: USA: North Carolina | collected 2016-04-26 ... | reverse complement strand
TGAAAAATTAAAATAAATAAAGGCGTGTGAATATCTTCATAACAATAAATAAAAAATCAAAGTTAGTTATCATTACATATCATCAATAATTAGCTTCTTGATTTATTATTAGTCATCTCCCCAACCACAATTTACAGTCGGTGGCTATATCATTTTCAATCTTTTTTTTATATCTTTAAAATAATGACATTTCATATATTAAACTTCTTTATGAATTAAAGGTAATACTAATAAAAAATATAAACAAACGCAGGTGTACGCCCACACACCTGCGTATCGCGACTAATAGCTATTGCATTAATTTCAAAGTAGCTGCGTCGACGGCGGTTAGACTCGACACGTATCGAACTTTGGTTTCGTGGTGTGTTGTGAAATTCCGTTCTGTGCAGTAAAACACAAACGGCCAATTTTTAAACAATCCGAAGTACTGCGTCGACGTGATAATCACCGCCGAGAAATCTCGCGGTAACATGGGAGTTTTGAGATATGGGATTCGAGTCAATACCGGCACACCGACAATCCGATGGCTAGACTCGATGATTTCCACGGAATAATCCAACGCCGGAAGCGGCGGTATCGTGACGAAACACCCCGATACAGGATCCACAAAAACCAACGGATTTCCCGTGTAATTTCGAATATCCTCGATTTTAAACATCTGCGTTGCACTCCTACCGAAATAAATCGATTGTATAGCCCCAATTTTTTTTGATAGTCAAACGATCGACGGCCTGCCTAGGCTACCCTACTGGTAGCCCTGACAGTGGCCTTAAATCGCCGCTTTTGGCGATGGTAATATCTCGATCCGGTCAGGCGTAATCACAAACGACCCAGCGGGTAAAACCAAAACCATCTGATTTTCGAACATTCGAAACATGACATTGGGTAACCGGACGTGCCGATCGAAATAAATTACCGCGTCCAACATCGGGATTTTTGCAGCAGCAAACTCCGTGTATAAATCCCCAAACACATGGCCAAACCCCCGCCGTACTAACTCCGCTCGAACCGCTTTTGCATCGGTGTAACGCACGACAAGCGACGTACGGACTAGCTGCCGTACAGTATCCAATCGTCGATCCAGCACATGGTGGCGGCTCACTGTCCGCACCGCAAAATTACACAACCAATCAAACACCCGAAAGGTGATTATCACGATTGCTACCCCAACCCCAATCTGCCACAATGAAATTTGCATGTTAACACCCCGACTGCTATAAAAAATTATTGTACGGTTTAGTATATGGGTTATTGCCGTCTGACGACACACGACATAGCAGCTGATACGATACCAGCCAACCCAACTCAGTCTGATGACCAACCTAACCGTGTAGACCACGGGAAAGGGCATATGCCCTAACTTCAACTAGATAGTGTATATCTACAATAATTTATAGCAGACTCGATATTGTTGTAATATGAGTCAGTTTATTGAAAGGCGGGGATTAACATGGCTACACAGACGATTAGTATGGAAATCCGTCGAGTATGGGTAAAACTAGAAAATACTGAGCACGGCGTATTATTGCAACGTGAGCAAGGTGATGCAGTGTTCTATGCCTATGGCGAATATGCTCCACACCCTAACGTTGAAGGTATGGCAGAAGATGCTGTGTCAGGCCCCACTCGGTTACGTGGTGGACCTATCTGGATACGGTCACGTAACTGGTCGCGAGTTTCCATTACTCCACATGATGTTGATAGTGAACAAACGGATACTCAGATTGGATCACTAGCAGCATTAACGACTGACGCGAACGATAATTTAGTAGACGCCGTAAATTGGTTGAATGCAGAAAAAGCTGATAAATCAGATATAGGTGAACTTAGTAATTTAATGACCCCTGTAACTAGTTCCATTGTTGGCGCATTAAACAATTTAGAAGGTAGAATCGATACACTAAATAGCGAGCGGAAGTATAATGAGGATATAATGATTACTCCCCAGATGATTTCCGACCGCGGGCTAACTTTACCCTATACACCGATTGGCATTGTTCAACTATTGCCTTACGGCGGTATTCCACAGAAACACGATATTGATTTCATTACCGTTGGTAATGTTATTTCATGGAGTTCGTTATCATTAGAACTCTTCCTAGAAGTTGGTGACGTCATCAACGTTCAATTCGCACGAGGCTAATCATGTCCTATTTAAAAGAGAAATACATCGCCCCTAATACGATCGATGGTGTTAAATTACGTTTGAAGAATGGTCAAACATTACGCGGTCGTAATTTTGCCAACACAGCAGACATTAACGTATTAACAATTACGACTAGTGATTTAGTCCAGTTAGAATCATTATTATCTGTTAATGCGTCGTTACCAATTCCGAATAGCCCTAAGCAATTGGCGACTATCGAATATATCCAGAACTATGTGCTGGGTAAAACAGATGCGAAAGAAGCCGTTAATTTGTTATCTGACGTTAACGTCCCTTTAACAGGTTCTACACCATTAGTGATCGACAGCATTACTGCTACTAATGGCATGCGTATTGGTTTACCAGATCAAACAGGCGGTGTTACCAGCGGTATCTACGACTTGGCAGTCACAGGTCCTACGTATACATTAACACGTAGTAGCGACTTCGATCAAGTATTGGATGCAGGCGGTCTCGAAGTTACGCAGGGCGCATACTACCGTGTTATTGCAGGTACTGTGTACGGCGGATGGGAAGTACAATTAACAACAGCCGGTACTATTGTAATTGGTACTACTGCGTTAACTTTTGTTAAATACCCTTCTGCATTAGCTATCGTTGCTGGCGATATGTTAGCCAAAACTGGTAACAAACTTTACGTTGATATCGCAACAATTTCTGGTTTAGAATCTACTAACCCCGGTAATGACTTAGGTCAAATGCGTGTTAAAGTTGACCAACGTACGGCTATCAAAAAGTCCACACGGTTAAATCCATCTAGTGGCGCTATTGAAGCCCGTGGTGCAGCCACTAAAGAAGTTACACTGTCTAGTACAGACATTACTAATGGCTTTGTGGACTTGGATTACGAAGCGGAAGAAAACTCTGTCTCTATGCTGATTGAAGATGGCCCAGCAGTGCAGATTACACAGCACTATACTGTTAACTATACCGGCGGTGCGGGTGGCGTAACCCGCGTTACGTTTGTTAATACGTTAGCAGCCGCAGGCAGCACACCGTTAGAGTCTGGCGAGAAGTTGGTATTTAACTACCGTGCATTCACTTAAGTAGTGACTGACTCAAGGATGAGTCAATGAGGTACATATGGCGTTTTTAAAACAAAAGTATATTGGCGTAAATAGTATTGTAAACGCTAAGTTGTCACAAATCGCATCAGGTATTGTTAAAGGTCGGACTACTACTGGTACAGGCAACGTAGAAGACTTGACAATGATTAGTTTACTATCCATGTTACTGGCCAGCGTCTGGTATAAAGACGAAGACTTTGCTCAGGGTACAGTGGGGTTACAAGGTTTTTCTAACGCACAAGGCGGCGGTGGAGGAGCAGGTGTTTCCGGCTTAACTATAGCAGGTACAGTAGGTGTTATCCAGATGTCTACCGGCACATCGACCACCGGTTGGAGCGCGGTAAACGACGTACCTACAGTAAACCACCATACAGCAGGTGCAGGCGAGTTAGTCATTATTGCTAAATTCCAAATTCCGGTACTGTCAGTAGCCGCACAACGGTTTAGCGTACGCATAGGGTTCGGCGACTCAGTGACCAACGCCGATAACGTAGATAGTCCCGGTTATATCGAATACAGTGATAACGTTAATGGCGGCAACTGGGTGTATTGCACATCGTCTAACTCGGCTCGGACAAAGAACAACTCAGCAGTCGCAGCAGTCGCTCAGACCGGCGATAACTGGACTTACTTAAAAGCCCAAGTTAATGCCGCAGGCACACAGACTGATATCTATTTGAACAACACGCTATTAGGTAGTATCACGACTAACATACCGACCGGTACGGCACGGGCGTTCGGTGTCCATTTCGATATTACTAAAAGTATAGGCACAACTGCTCGTACATTGAACCTTGATAGAGTATACCAACATCGTGTCCGTAGTGATAGCGAAAGTCAAAACTGGAGGTTATAATGGCTAATGTTTTACATGTACTGACCTATGGGTATACTGATAACCCTAAGCAGTTACCAGCCGACTGGCCAGCGATTACACAGGACGTGCCAGAAGGCACTCCTTTACAACCTAATTGGTTGCTATTCGATACAAACGAAGACTACAGTGCTTACGTAACCCTACACAAACCGGCTTATGACGCACTCATGGCGCAACGTCTTTTAGTAAGTCAGCAAGCTGACGTATGGGAGGACATTAAAGCCTATCGCGATATGCGTGAGTCGTCCGGCGTTAAGGTGGCTGTAGAAGGCGTAGATTATTGGTTCCATAGTGACATACGGTCATTAATCAAATATCTATTCTTGTTATTCTTGTCTACCATCTTTTCCAGTTATTTCCCACCGGGGCTAAAATGGAAAACAATGTCTGATGCCGAGGTGACTATTTCAGCACCGTTGGTAATCAGTATTTTCTTTAAGGTGTTTGAGATAGGCGGTATACTTTTCGTTATAGGTCGACTCCATCGTGCAGCTATGTTACAAGCCGCCGACCCGTTGTCTTATAATTACCGAGATCCGGCTGCGGGTATTCCACCGTGGCCACCCATTTATGGAGAATGACGATGTCTACACAACGCATGTATCCACAATTAAACTTAAATGATATACGGGACTTACTAACATTACTGAATGATGGTAAAACTGTATTGATGATATTCAGTAATTCTCGCTTGCCCTTTAGCTATGCTATCCGTTGTCAGTCGAATTCACTATGGTCACACTGTGCATTCATTTTACCTGATGGACGCGTGATTGAATCATCAGCTATGCGTGGCGGCGTTGTGTTAGACACATTAGCTAATTTTCAAGCTCGCGCTAAGGAGTGGGCTATTGCTGATTATCTATGCAATGACCCTAGAGCGGCATATGGGTTCTTTCTATCCCAACTCGGTAAAAAATATGACTATACTGGGTTGGTAGGATTTGCATTAAAGGATCGCGACTTCGAAGAAGAAGATGCGTGGTTCTGTAGTGAGGTCGCTGAGACATCATTTATTGCCGGTGCTACATCACACTTTAGCGATAATCGACATTCAGTCAGTCCTAAGGAACTATGGCAATGTAAACGCAACGTACTGTTGACGTCATATGCGTAATACAGGCGGGGCTAGCCCCGCCTGCTATATGCCGTCAAAATAAAATGTTGCACCATCATAGAAAACCAATGCCCCAATAATCGTGTTAAGCCATGCATACGGCTTAACCGCCTGATTTAAACAATCTACGGCTCGTAGATATTCATCTAACTCGATTACATCCATCGCTAACAATAGCGACAACGCTAACCGTATTTTAGCATACACAATAGCTCTTGAATCATTATAAGTTACGTATATGATGTGATATACGGGATGCTTAGCAATAGCACGCGCTACCATAGAGCCTTTATAAGTCGGTATGGTAAGCGATAGCGTAATATACCAATTCACCATGTCATGTGACTTTAGTACATCAGGTCTTTCGACATCACGATACGCGTATGTGCGCAATGTTGTTAGTATCATGAGTAGCACCCTGTAAGAAATCCAATTGCACATTATTAAATGCACTATGGTGTTTGACTGGTACGTTAACTAACAATGCACTAATTTGCTCAGCAGTGGATAAACACTGAAACTGAGCTAATATAGTTACTCTAAACATAAACATGCGTGACTCTGTACGTGCAATGACTAAACCCGCCGGTGCGTCCGGTAGTCGACATTGTGTAATACGGCCATAGTCTCCGCAATAGAAAACTTCAAAATCCATACAATCCACCCTAGAGGTTATTATGTCAACTATACGAGCTGTTATGGAACAGGCCTTTAAACCCGTTACACTAGGCCCTGCCTTGTATAAACGCTTACATACCTACGAGCGTTTATTTGTCAATAAGAATCAAGAACACATTAAGTTCTTTGGCGGTAACTTACTAGGCGTACATCCCGTTAAGTTTCTACCCAGTGACAAGAACGAGTTTCTAGACGACATCCTACATATCGACGAATCAGATACACGTGAACTCATACTAGAGTTACCCAGCATCACCAATGAAGACTGGATTCGTTATACCGATGTTACAAATCTAAGTTGTCTTTACTTAGTACACCTCATGTACCGGACGCCTGTGTCAGGTGCATTTACACAGCGTGCAAAAGACGAAGCAATGATTAGCGTACTGTTGATCCTACAGTATAAGTTCTTTGGCAGTATCCTGAGCCACTATTTTAAGTACCCAGCAGATGAGGCCACTGCATTAGCCACGTATGCGGCACTGTCTAAAAAGTTTGCAATCAAGCAGCATGGTAATTGGTATAATGTATTACGTCACCGTGCAGTTAACATCATTGCAGATAATAGTATTCATCTAGAAACCATTAAACGGTTTGATGATGATGCCGATATTTTCTACATGGTATCCGACATCCAAGGTCGTATCAAGGAAATGGTTAAAAAGATTTGGGCAGTGTTTGCAGAAATCCGTCAGATGGATGCCCGAATAGTTAGTACTGGTGGCACAATTGAATTAGACGGTAAAATCGTTGTCCGTGATGTACAGACTACATTAGCTCCGTATAAAAAATACATTGCTAAAGTTGTCACTGAACGCAATAGCTTTATTAAAACCGACCTGATTCAAATCGTCGGTAGCGCAATGCATACAATGCCAGAAGCAGTGTTGTTTGACGTATTAAATTACGTCGCTGACCATTATAATGACCGGATGGTAATGGAGATAATCGATGAGACATTATTACATGCCTTCACGTATCTGTCTACAGATGCCCGTGCACGTGAATCCATGTCTGACATCGGTAACCTCGTTGCTAAGCTCCGTGCTTTGTATATGGCGTCTCGGTCGTCAGATCCTGCGCTAATGAAAATGCGTACTTTAGGTGAACGTATCGTACGTAAAGTTGCAGTAGGTAGATCAGAGGCCGTTGTATCTAGTGTCCGTACAGGTTTGTTATTGTACATTATACTACGGACGTTCACAATGAAACATTACGGGTAGACATTATGTTTATTAATCCTTATACCACGCCCAGACAACCACCACCACAGGATCCGTTGAGGCCTGCTTTACTGATAATAACAATATGTTTTATATGCATTCTAGCATGGGGTTACTTCGCATGAATAACGAGAAGTTTCGTTCGTTTGTATCGAACACAGTTAAACAACTGGATGTGCTCGCCGCATCTCCAGTTAATAAAAGCGTATTACAGAACGCGCAATATGTAATCAATGTTATGCAGCAACGTCTAGATAGACTAAAGACTGCGTTACAGGAAGAAGCAGCGTATTGTCAAAAATACGAAGACCAGTGTCGGGCGGGTGGTGATGTACCGCGGGCTGAACGCCATCGTGAGCGCAAGGAACGTTTACTAAGTCATTTGAAAGGAGTATAGCATGAATCTATCCATGTTAAAACGCGTGTTCTGGGTCGTTGCATTTGTAATTGTATTAAGCAGTTACGTGATGGCTTACAGAGTCGGATATCACGCAGCTATGGTAAAAGCCAATGTAGCACAATTAGAGGTAGATAAAGCACTGGCTATCGCCAATGCCAAACTACTGAAATCACAACTCTTAATAAACGACCGTGTAACGACTAAGTACGTAACGCAAATTAAATACGTTAAAGAAAAGTCTGCCCGGTTAGATAAGGAGATACCGCATTATGTTACCCCGACTAGCGACGCTCATTGTAGCATCCCTTTGGGTTTCCAGTTGCACTGGAACCGTAGTAACCAAATCGGTGATGCCGATACCACCGAGTATACTGATGCAACCCCCAGCACGTTTGCAGTCTTTGATACTCCAACCTCAATCCGACTCAGTGACGTTACCGAACAACACCTCACCGAAGCCACTCAATGCAAAGCCACAGAAGAACAACTAATCCAATTACAAGATTGGATTCGCCAACAGTCGAACACTAACTAAACGCTGGAGAACTCACATGTCGACCACAGAAAAACCAACCAACATCGAACTGATTAAACAACTCGCTCAACTCTGCACACTGGCTATGGATTTTACACCCATTACACGTGTGATAGCAGGTATGCTAGAGATTGAGCTAAAGGAATACTTTAAGTGTGTACCGTCTTTTGGATTCCCTGTATCTGCTAACGAGTCGGAAGATTACATAGCATTGGCCCAGCATGTTAGACAAACCACAGCTACGATGAAAGACTTGATACATGTAGAGTCTGTACTATCAGCGTGTGGACTACTAATCAAAAGCTACGACCCGTCCCAGTATTACAATGTACATGTAATGACAAATCGTCCACATCCGCTCATGTATAAAATTGCACCCTACGCGGTTAGCATGCTTAAATACACCAACAGTGCACAGTCCACCCTGATTACGTTTAAAGTTAGCGAAGGGATAGCTGCATTAACTACTAAAAATCTCATGCTTGGTATTTTGAGTAATCTGGCGCAAGTGCCAGATCTAGACCGTGCAGATTTAGGCGTACTGATAGCCAGCTACCTAAGTAACGTATTAAACTATCCAGCTGCTGAACTAGCGTATTACGGCATTAAACCGGTTGATGCAGGTGACGTACCCAGTAAGTCTCAGGCCGGTATCTATCACCAGTTAGGTTTAATCACTCATGTGATTTACGATAGAGAAGACGGATATCGCGCATTAACGTACCTAGGTAATACTGTTGCTGAACTAATGAAAGCACACGAGGTAGAAAATGCAAAGTCCAATTGATCCAGCATTATTATTGCGTAAACGTTTACCACGCATTAACTGCATCTATTACGATGATGTTGGTAATGGCCGATGTAACCACACTACGGGTAAAGCATTCTTTGGTCGTCTACCGTGTATATTGATTACTAATGATAGTCGAATTGGTAGCTGTAAGTTTATGTGCAATAACCCTAAACCACCACCACCTCCAGCTCCTCCGCCTAAGCGCCGTTAACGAATAGCAAAAAAAAAAAGACTAGGATTGATACCCGCATGTGCGGGTATCAATCTATGCCGTTAGCAGTAGGCTCGTGCAATATCACCTGCGGACGGTGTGACACCAACCCACACATCGCTTAACAAACTACAACGCTCACCTACTCCGTAGGATACGCAACACATGGCTGCTGGGCCCTCCCAGCACTGCCACGCTTCGTCACCCGTGGTTTTAACCCAGAGTAAACCTGTAGGCAATACAGTTAATACAGCGCGTGTGTTGCCGCAATGGCAACTCCCCATATCCTTGATAAAACTAAACGTCTTGTATGCAATCAATTGTTGTATCGCATACGAAACGTTTTTATCAATCCGAGGCGAACCTGAATTAACACGCACAAAATCACGGGTTGCTAATGGACGGTAGATGTAACCCACCAACTGATGCTTAACTACGCCATCAAACGCACCTGCTACGCGGGCAGCCCAATAGTCACGCCATTCTTCACTCTTGTAAACAGAGTGAAGGTTATGCTGTACTGTGGCATACACTTTGTCACTAGTGACGGCATAGTACCATGCCTCAGGCACCATTTGGTATTCCGGTATTGCCGCCACTTCACAGTAGTGCGCATTGACAGAATCCATCACTCGAGTTGCTGGACGATATCCTAAGTAGCATGGGTCACCCGGCCTGAGATGGCTCAAATCCAATTTGGTTAATGCTGCGGCGATGGTAGCGATTTCGAAATCGCTACCGGAATTCAAGACAACATGGACGTTTTGTTTTGCAAAGTAAACTGTTTTCATGATATTGTACTCAACCCTATTAAGAAATAGGCGAGGGAGTTGGGTTTAACTCTACACTCGCCAGTGAAACGATTTTTGAAACGGGATGCGGCTTATGCCGCTTTTGCGCGACGCATCGCGCGGGCTTTTGCTTTCGCTGTACGAACGCTACTGCCGTAGCATTCTACGTACTGTGCTGCAATTGCAGCGCCCATCATTGTGCGGTGGAAAGCGTAGTGGACTCTTACGTCCCCGCCTATTAATCGACCGCGTTTATAACCCATGTACTCGAACTGGCGATGTGCGCGAGCACGTTGATTAGTCATCACAGTCCATAATACTGGCTTTAATACTGCTGACATGATACTCTCCAAACAAAGTCTTATCAAAAAGGGATGAGCGAGGAAGACTTAATATAACTCTCTCACTCAAGTAATATATACTTGAGATTTTTTGCAATCACGATAGTCAAAAAAAGATAGTATCAGACTGACGGCAATATTGCCGTCAGTCTATGCCGTCATTAAGCAACTATCCATTTTTGAGCAAATAATAACACACCAGTTACAAATGCTGTCCATCCCTCATCATTGAAATCCAATGCATCCGTCTCCATAGTACCAACAGTAATATTCGAGATAAAGTATTGACAGTCACATAAACAGGCATCTAGTATAGATTCACCCCATTCTACGCGATTGCATAAAAATGGCATATGTAGAACTGTAGCGTATGTTAGTAAATGATTTGGACTTTGTTTAGCATACTCATGAGTACAATCATCTACTAAGGCTTGACACACTGACAAAGTCTGTCTAACTAATATAGCATTAATTTCAGACTCGTAAGTAAATAGCTTAAAAATATACACAGCCAAAAAATCAATGACTGCCGTTATCGACTCAGTCTCTTTATCACGAGTGAGTTTTTCAGTAAATCCTGTATCTAGAATCTTGACCCAATGTGCAGGTGTTATAACGTTAACATCAAATGAATTAGCCATGATAGCCTCCGATTTAATAATTAGGGCATAGACGAGTGGGGCGTACCCCACTCAGTACTTTATGCGGCAGCAGCCACAGGGTCAGGCGTATCCACAATAGGAGCTACAACTGGCTCAGTTACTACTGCGGGAACTACATCAGGCTTGGCAATTGCATTAGCCAAATGTTGTATCCACATAGGAACTCTAACTGTGACTACAGTTGTCTCGGCGCCTACCACCACGACGAATTCCTTCGGACGGTCGGATTGATATGCGCTATGCAGCGTATGGTCAGCCTTACGGTATAATAAAAGATCACCGCTTGGGCTAGTAATCGCCGATACGGTGTCGCCTGTTTTTAAGGTATCATGGACTGTAAATTCATGGACAGCGTGTTCGCTACCGATAACCATATCCGAGGCTTTGATAAGATTCATAATGTGTTCTCTACATTTATTGACGATAGTGTCACTTAAATAATGTATACTTATCAAAAAATGCAATCATTGCGCCGTAGGTAATGTAACACCATATTTCACTAGGTCGTTTATATCCATACGTTTACCGCGTGAGTCATAAACTTCAACGTATAGCTTTTTAGCCAGAGCGATATTGATCATGTGTTTTGTACCACGGGACTTTAAATCCCAAATAGCCAGTAACCCATCAGCACAGTCAGCCATTTCTACATTACGGATATAGCCGGCAGACTTACCATGTACATCCCATTCTGCTAACTTTAAGTTTAGTGCAATCCCTCGCTCCTCTGCTAAGTCAGCCCCTAGCTGATCTATTCCTTTAGCTCCGCCACAGACAATCTCAATGACCGCCTTGTAATGTTTAAATTGACGAAACGCAAAACGCACCAATCGCATGTTATCCACACCACGACTACCCGCAATAATTAAACGCATGACTACCTCCATTCGATTAGTCCATAATTAAGCTAGCTACATTTAGTTTTACAACCATTAATAGCGCTCTAAAATTTCATATCGAATAGGAGGCGATACATCTTTTTTAGGGATATCAGAATCCCCAAAGGGATGTGTACTAATCCAGTTACGGCGGTCAGCAGTATTGTACATTCGTAAATGACCACGTAACTCCATACGCACAGGAATTAGTATATCCCACTCACGAGTCACATGAGCATCCCAAACATAACGACGTTGTTGTAATATATCGGGTGATTGCAGTTGCTCTATACCGATATCACGTGGTAGCCGCGCTTGATAATAGTAAAAATCAACATGGGGGTATTTGTATTTACTATCTTCAAAGTAATGTTGTATGTTGGGATATACCGCCATCATGCAACCTTCCAATGTTTCAGCACAGCAGATGCGCGGTGTATCGTGTTCTTTGAATTGTAATATTTTACCCTTGGGTTTTGTTGGGGTAGTTAAATCACCGGGTGCTTTACCGGCGGGTAAACGAGGAGTCCATACGTGACTACCTACATTTTTAAAAGAGACATGGTATAACGTAGGAAGTTTCATTTAATTACTCACTGATTAACCAGAGCGTCTAAATGCGCGTTAATGGCACACCGATGCGGATAATAGGTCTTTACATGCCTGCGTCCGCAGAGCAGCGGATAGTGGCCGATATGGTGGTCTATGAACGTGTCGTCGCCAACCCGTATCATTTCCACCGCATAACTGTAATGCCGGCGACATCCCCACCAGTACCAACCGTTTGTTAATGTGTGTTCGTACTCACGACATCGAAATACAACAGCTCGCGTACGACCGCCTTTAATGCGGAGGTTAAACCGATGGGTGTATTCACGCTCGGTTGGTTGTGTAATAACACGGCGTTTACTACGTACGATAAACGTCAGTATAGAACACATCGATTGTAAAATAGACACCATAAGTCACCCCCATATTAGGATCAGTAGTAAGTATTTCGTCGGGCGTTAGCGTACTGCTCCCGCGATTGTCGTTGCTGCTTCACTTTAATGTCCTTAATAAGACCATCTAGGTTATTAGAGTCTATAGTAAACTCTGAACTTAGACGCCTATCTAATGCCCTAACTTGTAGCTCTAGGCGCATCATAATACCATCATCACGAGTCTGCCGCATTTGCTCCAACAGTAACTCTATCTGTTGGCGGGTATGCCCATCCACACGGTCTTTAAACACATGCTTTTCTGTACGTTCCACACGAGCTGATGCGAATTCATCAAACTCAGTGATGTTACCCAAACACCGCGTAATACCATACTCTTGTAAATTACGCGTACGTGTTAAGAACCACACGCACATCAACCATGCAATAACCATATCATCATGCTTACCACTACTGTGATCGATACGAGTGTTTTTATACACCAGACCTGTGATCTCAGATACTAACCGGCGGTCGTTAATTGTGTAACAACTAATACGAGCAGCCCGTTGTAGAATCTCCGTATAAAGCTTTTCACGACTAAATTTACCACTACCGCTAGTAGCAAAGCCAAAGTATTTCTTACATCGGTCATAAAAAGACGTAGGGCGTCGAGATTCGTCCATCATGGCTAGGCGAGCATCATCGACATGCTCTTCTGGCTCATCCATTAGAACGTTGTATATACGACGAAATGGATCGACTCCGAATGTCGGTAGAATCATTAACAACATATCAATGATTGCAGAGCAGATCGATCTACGTTCCGGCACTAACGTCACGTTAGTATACGTCACAATAAACCGCGCTAAGAAATTAGTGAACTTCATGATGTTCGTTTCATTAATGTCCATAGCAGCTACAACCGTCATTGTGTCTACATCCATCACAACCATCGTAATAGAGTCCAGTCCCACTGCTTCGCTACAGTCCATACCGGCTACAAATTGACCCTGTGACATCACCGAGTAGATATCATCTTTAGGGATGTACCAACGGATGCTATATAACTCAGGCGTTATCTCTACGTAATCTGGATCACGTGCAGACTTACGGAATATCTCATTCAATGCCGTGATTAACGGCGACCGTAAACCACCCGCTGTCCATTTCAAGAAGAAGTCGCGGTCAGCGTCCTCGCCTCTGGAGTTGTTCTCACTGAGCTTCTCTAGCAACCACTCGTCACTATAACCTAATTGACGATGCGACATAGTGATGTTGACTAATTTCATCAACCCTGTACTACCGTTCCGAACGATGTCATGTGCTTCTTTTTCGTTCTTAGCGTCGTATAGGAACTCTGTCCAAATCATTCCACCCATTAACAATTCGTACATGTACTCGCCAGAGTCTTCATCGAGTTTACCAGCAGTAGTCGTAAAGATTGTACCATACGGCGTACCGAACTGACGAGCTTCATCTCTAGCTGATGTACCAGATGCCAACATAGCGGGCAATGTGATTCTAATGAATGTACAGAATGGGCCTTCATCGATAATGTTAATCGGCGATGTTAGTCCGCGACCTACGCCGTTAGCACCAATCTTATTGTTTTGGGCTACTGCGGTACTAATGATATTATTGTTTTGTTTACATTCAACTTCAATCGTGTTATCACTATCTTTTTTTGACCGTGCCTGTAGGTACGGCGGCAAATACTCTCGGATTTCTTTAATCCGCTCCACGTTAGATACACGAGTCGGATTGTCTTTAGTGAATAAGTTAATCCGTGTGTTCGTACAAGCGATAAACGTTAAGTAGCCACTTAGAAAGTCACTGCCTAATGACTTACCTGTTTGACGAGGTTGTAGTAAGAAAGGCACCAAGTGAATAAAGAATGACCAGAACAATGCCATGTTACCGCGATTAGCCCGTAGTGGAATCCCTAACGGAGAACCGCCTTGCGGCGGCACCCGTAAACATTCTCTAAAAGCGTACCACGGATTAATCTTACATTCAACTGCAATTTTGGCCTTAGTTAAATCATCTAACTCTGGATCAAATGGGTCTACGTGCTCTAATTCAGGCTGGATTAACGCCAGCATGAAGAAGTAGTTTTTAACACCCATCTTTTTGAACTTTTCAGCAATCATCAAGAACGACTTGTTACGAGTCGTTCGATGTACAATGGCGGTAGGGTATCTCCGCCAGTCTTCTAAAAATAAAATCATAGTTACCCCTTAGTATTTAAGGTAGCTACCGCTAACTGTAGCTCCGTGGACTCCTGCCGTATGAAACGTAACTTAACTGCCATGCCATTAGTCACTGCATAGGTAATGCCTTCGATAGGAGACATAACGTCTGCGATGGCAATGTCTCTAGACCATGCGTTATTAATTTCCACACGTACGTGCGTAGGTGTTGGCGGCGTTAATTCCACTGTTGGAATCAGTAACGGACGTAACGGCAGATACACACGGTTTAACCAATCACCTAAGTTTGCTAGGTTTTGCGAGATGTCTAAACGGAACTGCCCTAAATTAACATCAGGACTGACCAATGCAGTTAACCCAGAACCCCACGTAATGGACTGCTGATATTCTAACAAGTAATACTCGTCAGCCACAGCATTAGAACCACCGTTGCGTAACTGAATAGCGAACGTCTGTGGATAGCGATAGTTTAGATACGCATTATCTGCATCGTTCAAATCAATCGCTACAGTCAAGAACTGCCATGCATTGTATAATGACCCATTGAAAGCCGGCGTATTAATTACTGGCTCTACATGCGGAGTCACTAACAAGTAAGTATCCCGATCAATGTCGTACAAGTAATAATCCAAACGCCATGCACCAGTGGCAACATGCCAATACGGAGCAACAAACAGTTTAACGGTGTAAGCCCCGTTGGACGAGATAGCAGTCACACGGTATTCTTTGGTTTTAAAACGCTGTGCACCAATTACTGTTAGGCCTAATGCGTACTCGTTAGGTTGTAGATTATACAACAATACCAAATCTGCACTATTACCAGCTGTGTTAGCAACAAAGCGATCCATCCCCATTAATGTAAATCGGCTACCGTCAATCGGTAAGTCTAGTGTCGTAGCATCATTGTAAGTTAAACGACCCTGTAACGTACCGCTTTGCAATAACATGTTAACTGGATATTCTAACACGTGATTATCCGTGGTAGAGAGATATGGCGATAACAACTCAATATCCACAATGTAACGTTTTGATGTATCGACCGTGTGGATGAAATTAGTCAGTTTACAGACCATGTGGAACACACTGAGTTTAACACCCGCTGAGCTATAGACTACAGCGGTTACTAGCGTACCGTCGTTTACTGCTTCAATTACGCCGGCTACGGCAGGTGTTTTGATACCGACGTTAGATACACCGGGCATCACCACCAACTGTAACGGGATGTCTTCACTGACTAATACGTTAGATACGTTAAATACACCAGAGATGACATGACCACTAGGGCCAATGTCAGACCCTAGGAACACTTTAACATGGTCGGCATCAATCGCGTTGATATACAAGCGACTATCAAATGCCATGCGATGCGGCGTTACGCTCGTATCAATGTAAACCCGATAACTTTCACTGACTCGATTCGGGCCAGTGCTTAAGATAATGTCTTCTGGGATTACGCCACCGTTTAAATCAGTGAATGACCACGGGTCTAATGTAGATATGTTTGCATTGACTGCAATAACTCGATATAGGCCAGTATCCCAATCCCATACTGCGTCATCCACGTTAGGCACAAACCGTGCTTTAGCCGGCCCTAATGGACCAATGTAAATCTCATCCATGTTCCAAAAACGAAAACCACGCGATGCGTCTACGACCGCTACTACTGTAGGCATGATATGCTCCTAATTATTCAATAAACACCGCAGGGGTTAAATCCGTCCGATTGTTTAAGAAACGACCAATTAAATATTCCAAGAATGTGTACTGCGCATGTGTTACAGATACAACTGTCCGGTATTGATGTGGATAGATAACGACATAACGCAAGTCGATAGGCTGCACGCATGGGTCTACAGCTAATAATGGATAGTAACTAGCGAGCCATCCGTCCACCTGAGCGTCTGTGTATGCCATATCTAACTGACCCGCCGATAGAAACCCGTCTAGCAAGGCATGTAAAACAGCACTACAGAACGGACTGACGAGTTCCCAGCGTTCAACCATAATCATTCCGTTGGGTGTGGTAGGTTCAGGCAGTCTAGCTGTTAAATAATCCATAACCCGATTATCCAACTCAATTGCTTGCTGTCTAAACGGCAGTGTACGGCGGTTAGTAAAGTTCTCCACCGCTACCGCGTAGTCACTAATCGCATACGGCCTACCATCTGTAGTCAAAGCACCAGACATGGTTTCAGTAAACCGTACATCTGTACGATGCGTTAATCGACCTGATACAACAATCCGAATGTTTCTATCGTTACGAATATTGTAATATCCATTCACGGACAATATCCCTGCCCGTACGAAATCAGATTCACGCGGTAAGTCAGCCAATAGTGTTTGTGGGTCTGGAAATCCATACGCACGCACGTGTATCACGGTATCTGCTGGGTCACTATCTGGGCGTTTTGTAATAGTCACTATGCCATCATGGATATAATAATCCAATTGACGTATTAACGATAAACCATCCATAAAGACATCAATAACCCCAATGGGTAACTTAAACGGACGCGTGGTAGGTGTACCAAACCATACTACATCTTCCTGCAATGGAAACTGAATATAGCCTATGTAACTAGGCGTTAGTGCAGGTGCTGTATACGTGTAATGCACATCACCTATTCTAACACATGGGAAAAGATTAGCCGCCGACAGTAGCCCATAATCCCATATTAGTCTTGGCGTGTAGCCATTGCCTAATGTACCTACCGAGTCGTAGTAATAATACGGAGTATCCGTGACATCGTACCAAACCTCACTAGGCTGTCCACTGACTATCGCACACGCATAACAACGAAACCCGTACTGCGCTAACCGATGTGACTCCACGTTCTGATCGTATAGCGCACCTGTTTGCCGCACGAGTGCATTGGCATTAAATGCTTCTACTGTGTCAGCTGCTGCATATGCCGGGGGAATATAATAATCCCGATAGATAGAGTTGTCGTTAGCATACCCTAGGTAAATACCATTAGCGTAGTAATACAATACTCGTAAACCATCATTAGTATCCAAATCACGAGTAGTAAGTAACTCAGGTAAGCGAATGAACGGCACTGTGTTAGTATCAATACGCAATACAGGGTCTGCAATAATCCGGGTGCTGGCGTTGTAACCGTAGGCAGACTCCGCCATTGCTAAATCAATGTCTTCTATATCGCTAGCCATTAACTGAGTGTAGCTGGATTCTTCCAATGCCCTAGCCGACCATTCTGGCACTGTTGTGACGGTAGTCATTGCCTCAATGATTTGCAAATAACTTAATTTATATAATTCTTCAATCCGTGAGGCCTGTTGTGATAATCCACGATTCAATCCACCCTGACGAATCACGAAACGAATAGACAGCACAGCAGCATTCGTCCATCCTAGACTCGTACGCAGGTCATCAATTACGCGCTTGGATACGCTATAGGCACTGTGTGTTACCTGACGACATGCCTCAGCCCGCAAACGTGATACATATACACCGGCACCAATGGCAGAGTTGAATAAATAAATATCAATGTCATCATGGTAGTCAATCGTATCGTACACGCTATCCATGACGGCTAAATACTTAACGATGTTAGGATCGATACTACTGGTGAACAGCGGTAGACTGGCTACAGCAAACTCCTGCGTATGCTTAACCGAACTGTCCCAGATAAATGATAACTGACGACCTAAATAAACTGGATCAAACCCTAACAATGGATTTACAACATAACCGTCAATGTAGTAAGTACCATAGCCTAAGGTATATGTCGTATTAATTTGATTCACACCAACCATGAAAGCAGTGTAATCGCTCTCAGTTACAATGTAACGATTAACTACCTGTAGCGGGGCACTGGATAACAACCCAATAGAACGCCATGCAGCAGTGTCGTATAATGCGTTTGCATAAAACCGGATATACAGTGTGTTTTTGTCAATGTCCTGACCTAGGTAATTAATACGCGGTAAATACTGAACCGCTAATATTAAGTTACCATCCACGCACTGATATAAGTAACACGTATCCAATGGGATTTTACATCCATTGATAAAAAAGATATCGACTACTACAGCATCAGTTACTACTAGACTACTGACTGCTGTCCATTGTCCTACCGGTAATGTAATATCAAACAGTGAGGCAGGTAATGCCCCTACTTGATACACGTGAAACAGCGGTCTAGCATAACCACTGACTAAGGGCAACTCAACGCGTTCCCATAGTACGTTAACAAACTTACTTACGGCATTTTTACTGAGTCTAGCCAATGCCGTCCGATACTGGCGGTCTTGAATCGGCTCACACCAAATGTTTGCAATTGCATGTTCAACTAATAGACCGCCCATATACACCTCTTACTTTTTAGTACGACCGTAAACCAAATTGGTTACGATGTCTGTAAACGCTTCACTATCATCTTTACGCATGTCTTGCACCATACGACCGATTCCAGTATTACGGAATCCGCGTTCATATGCAGCAGTATAAACAATCGACACCCATGTTGGCGGATGCTCTAATGCCACTGCTAAAATCTCACGCGCATTAGCACCAAACCATGAACCACCCGTAACCAAATAAACAAAGGAGGAATCGATTGCCTCCAACGCCAATGATTGACTATGCATAATTAATGCATTACAGAAATCATTCACGTTCAATAACAACGGAATGTTTAACGCAGTTACATCAGTACCGATAATATCGTACACCTGTTTAGGATCAGCAAATGTAGCCTTGCTAATGTTTGTTACGCAGCGCGATAGATCAGCCTCAGTTAAACGTTGGTCATCCATGGAGTGGAACAGACCAAAATAGAAATAGGCTGCAATAATACCCACACGTAATTGGGCATCTAAGGTCAATGACCGACGGACGCTAATCGCATTAGTAATCCAACGCGAGAATAACCGCATTGGGGTTACACCCAAATTACGCACACCAACTTGGTCTGCCGGGTCATTCCAAATACACTGTAAAGCACCGCGTACCACAGCAAAGTTATAGTCTAACTGAGACTGTATAAACACCGCGCCATCGCGTTGCAAACGCATTGCGCCCCGTGTGTCTACTACCACACTCTCATGATTATCCGCAGTTTTGATGACGATAGGATGAATGAAAAAAGGGATGTCTGCTAAACCCGGTACTACTGTTAATAGCGGAATATCCGTAATGGGTTGTTTGTTGGGAGATACTGCCTCTTGAAATTGAGCGGAAGTCACACGCGCTTCCGCTAGTTTCTTAGTGAGCAGCGTAAGGTTCGTACGTTGCAATTGTAAGTACGTCGTATCGTATGCAGTTTTGTACATTTGTGTAACTCCTAAAAAGCCTAATATAGGCAGTATAATAAACTATTACTATGATGTGTGTAAGGCACATTCATACAATCTGCACTGGGAGCATTGCAATGCCAATTTTAAAAGCAACACCACGCGCCATTGTGAATGGGATCCGTGATTTATCGCGTCGTCCGATTCCTCGCGAGCCAGAACAAATTCCACAACATTTACCAATTATTTTCTTGTTGACTGAACGCGGCCCAGACACTCCACAAGTTTGCGGCGGTGCCAGTTTCAACCAGTTATATGGTAGTGAGTCATTAAACTGGCGCTCACAATACATCACGCATCAATCCGTCTTGTTCGATTATATCAACCAAGAAGGCAATTTGTGCGCGATCCATCGCATTGTACCACCTAATGCGAAGAAATCCCTCATCCGTTTATCGGCTGAGATTATCCCTGCTTTAGTACCGTTATGGCAACGGACAGCTAACGGTAGCGTAGCCATCGACGGTACAGGTGCACCGATTCAAGAGGTATATCCAGTCGGTCATGCCAGTGCTGGTCAAGTAGTTTATGTCGTTGGTCATCGTGTTATCTGGCACGCCAAAACTGATTTGTACCCAGCATCAGTTACTGTCGGTTCTACCACTGTGTATCCTCGCACATACGGTAATGGTGTTGTGAAGACAACCCACCGTGCAGGTACTACCAACGTCAGTGGCGAGCTGTTATCGACACTGTTGCAGACAGATGGCGTTACGTCAGTACAGTCCCAACTCTTTCCAATTTTGGATTTAGAAGTATCGCACCATGGTGCATACGGTGACCGTATCGGTATGCGTTTCTCTGCCCCTAACAGCAAGAGCCAATCCCCCGGTGACATCAGTGCAATGAACATTTTGGGTTCGTACTTGTATCGCTTTATGTTATTCGAGCGTCCAGCAAATGTGTCCACTGCATACTTGCAAGAAACCATTAGCGGCGAAGCATCGATTGATTTAGGGTTCAAGAAAAACATCTACCACCCACAAACTGATGCTGAGTTAAACTTTAGCACACGTTTCATTGATGCGTATCAATCCATTAACAATACCGGTACTGTGCCTTTATACGGCCCGTTTGGTCGTAGCTTTGTTTACGAAGAAAACCTCCAAACCGTATTGGAATTGTTGGGTACAACTGGCGTTGCTGTAAATGGTACAGAAACTACTATTCCGGAAAGTAGCTATGATGCCACTGCATTGCCATTCGGTCGTACACCTGATATCGCATTCACTGGCAAACCACAGAACTTACATTTGTTAAACATCTTTACTGGTGTTGACCAAAACGATGTTCCGTATTGGACGTTTGATACATCCAAGAGCGTTAAATTCGGCGGTGTTAACTTCGGCGAAAACAGTTTGATCTATGCTGAGCAAGGTAGTGACGGTTTAGAAGTCGATGCGTATAACCAACCCGATATGTTAAAGAACTTGAAAATCTTTGATGACGGCGTGTATGCAGTTTGCGATACCTTCGGTAGCGGTCCTGTTAAATATCTCGACGTGGCTAAATACCCATTTGGTTTCATCTGGGATAGCGGCTTTAGCATGAACACCAAGAAGAAACTCGTGGTGCCAATGTCTCGTCGTAAAGACATCTTTACGTTTACTGCATCGCAAGCAGTTGCCGAGTACGCAGATACAGCCCACCCAACAGTAAACAACTGGCATTATAACCCAGCGATGAATACTTCTAACGAAGAAGTCAACGCAGCAACCACCTTGCGTGGCGTTATTTTGAGTACACCAGAATCGTTTATCGACGGCACACCAGCATGTCGTGCGGCTATTGTTGGTCGTGCAGGTACGTTAATCAACCATCCATATAAAGGTTTCTTACCTTTAACCATTGACATCGCTGCTAAGGTAGCGCGTTACATGGGTGCTGGTAATGGTCGTTGGACTCCGGGTGCTTCGTTCAACAGCGAAGAACGTAATATCGTAACGCTCTTCGAGAACGTTAACATTACTTACCAAAACGATACGACATACGATAACGAATGGGATAATGGTTTGATCTGGGTGCAGAACTTCGATCGTCAATCCTTGTTCTACCCTGCTTTCCAAACTGCATATCCAGACGACACTAGCGTGTTGAACAGTATCTTTACTGTATTCGCTGCCTGTGAATTGGAACGTGTTGGTCAAGCAGTATGGCGTTCATTATCTGGTCGTGATGACTTAACTAACGATCAGTTGATTGATTTGGCTAACCGTAAAGTCAACCAAATGGTAGAAGGTCGTTTTGATAATCGCTATGTGATTGTGCCTGAGGCTTTTGTTACAGAAGCTGATGTACAACGTGGCTATAGCTACGGCATGAACATTCACTTGTATGCGAATAACATGAAGACAGTCATGAACTTCACAGTTGTTGCCCATCGTTTAGATGAATTAGGCCAAACAGCTTAATTCTTTTTAGGAGATTCTCACATGACTCGTTTAAGTGAAACCTTTATCGCTAAAGGTAAAGCATACGCTGCGGATTCCATAGGTCCTGTAGTGGATTTAAACAAAGGCGGACAGACTGGCGGTTTAATGACTGACTATCCTGCCTATGTATCCACTACACCTTACGTACAGCGTAATGCAATTTGTAAAGTGTTGGCCGTGCCACGTGGCGTAGATTTCTTGCCACAACCAGAAGCATGGCGTGAAGCAATCAAAGCGTTCTTTGAGTTACACGCCAAGTCTATTGACATTGGTAATACCAAGTTAACTGTGGAGTCTGTAGAGACTCCGTTCGGTGGCAGTGGTATGAAACTTGAAGCACCATCCAATGTCACTATGGGTGTGCCGGAGCCGTCGTTTACGCACGTTGAGCGTGAAGGACGTCCATTCACTAAGCTTTTAGTTGGTTGGGTCACCATGCTGATTATGGACCCTACTACTAAAATCCCACGTGTGGTCACATTACCCGGTAACAAAGGTAAAATTGCTGACTTACTGCCTGACTTCATTGGCGCTACATGTATTTTCTTCGAACCTAACTCGACATTTACAACTGTTGAGAAAGCTTGGTTGATTACTAACATGTATCCCAAAGAAACGCCAGACGAAATCGGCAAAATGGATCGTACATCCGCAGGTGAGTTGTTAGAGTTCACAACTCCGTTCACTGGCTTAACACAAGTCAGCTACGGCGTTAAAGTGCTTGCGCAACAACTGTTGGAAGAGATCGCAACAGCGGGTGCTAATCCTAACACTCGTCCAGCGTTCATCAACAAAGTCGATGCTTACATTAAAGATGTAGGTACTGGCGTGAAAGAACAGTTAGATGCTGCTGCTGCATCTGCATTAGCGGTAAACGCCTAACGGCATAGACTCAGTGACTCTCACGAGTCACTGAGTCGACTATGCCCTAAAGCTTCAATACCGTAACAGTGTCACTTGGAAATGCTGATAACCCAGCCGTGTAAGTAACCATTTCTTCGATGAAGAGAATTACACACACTAGTGTACTGACCTGCGTATAGTTATTTACAGACGTAAATACTTTACCATCCGATGTATCGTAATTGATATAAACCAACTCACTATCCAAATGCGAACCATAAGGACCGGAGATAATAATATCAATACGGCTACCCGCATTAACACCTAAGTCACCTGCATTAAAGAATGCAGCACTTAACTTAAAGTCAGGCCATGTAGTACCTTTAACGTCAAACAAAATGTTACGCATTGTTAAAGGATCATTAGCGGTATCCCAGATAACTTTTAACGCATCAAAGATAGCTTCTAATCGTGGTTGCACATCAGCCATAGTTTCAGTAATGGTTGCCCCTACCGTAATCATGTCACGTCTCCAATAGTAAAGTAATTAGCACGCTTAATCAATGCTAATGCATTATCGATATCGCGGTTAAACCGTTTAGTAAATTTACAACCTAAATGCGCAGCGTATGCACGACGAAAACCCAATGGATACTTAGCAATGGTCTTTAAGTCAGTTGCATATGTTGCCAATATCCATTCACGCAAGTTAATTGCATATTTAGCTTGTGTCACATATCTAGCCATACCGCCTCCTACAAGGCAAAAAAAAAGAAAAGATGGTATGTTGGGGACGTTAGTCCCCTTCATACTTTAGATGTTGTAATGCTTGAACGACACGCCGAGTCTAGACCTGATGCCAGTCCATTCAACACAAATTGCCTGTACCGTACCCTTAGGGAATGGCATGCCAAACAACTCCCATTTACCGGAGGTCGATTCACGAGTAATTAACTCACGATGTCCCGTAGAGTCAATCACTACCCAGTCACAGTGTTTGATGAACGACATTTCAACTGGCGCAGGCTCGTTGTTCGGGTCTAGCTCTAATTGCTTAGAGGGTGACACGCGAGCATGACGAGCAACCTCGTCTAACCAGTTGACACCGTCAACTGTTGTAACACCCTCTAAGCCTTTAAACAATCGGCGGATTTTATCCACCTTTGTTTTACTGGATTCGGTGTCGACGCCATCCCATCCGCAACCCGGCGGTAGGTACGAGATAGCGTACTCGGCCGGTACGCAAAGCCACTGGTCTAGCTCTTTTGGCAACACTGCTAATAAATCAGCATGGTCTTTTAATGCTACCTCAACCAAACCACGTGTGGCTTGGAATTGATACATAAACCACGTTGATGGATGCCACTGGTGACGCAATATGAAATCGCCATTGCGGGCAATCTGTTGCGTGTGGCGGTCTTGTAACTTGCCTGAGGCATGTAACGTGCGAACTGGACGAATGACTCCTTTACCGTCAAATACTACCTGTCTATAACCGTCGTTCTTAATGGCATAGCCATTTTTCACGTAGATTTGAGACGCATCAGAACGATGCGGAACAGTTGAGGATACAACCCCAATTTTTGCAAAACTAGTCATGGTGATACTCCAAAGCCCAATCAAACGGAGATAAATATATCCTAAGGTGGGCAAACCTTAGGATATATTATTTAAGACTTACAAACCAGCTCTCTGCCACGCCAGAGCTATTGCGTTGCGCAGTCCTGCACGAACTGCTGTATAGCGACGATTGATGACAACCATGTAGATGTCATCGTGTAGATTGATTATAGTCATGGTAAAGACCCCTATCCAATTAATTCATTAGCTTAGTAGTAGGATAAATCTACTAACCCAACGGAGAGACGGAGATGTCACTCATTATAATAGTGTATATCTGTAAAAAAATGCAATGTTAGCTATACTAGAATGCGTGGGAGTTACCCCACGCACTAGACTATAAACCAGTATCGACCTCAGGTGGATCACCATCCAGTAACATATCAAACCATGTACGCATAATATCCGTAATAGGTTTATCTACAGTTTCAGTATAGGTAATCCGAAATGGCACGAGCGAATGATTACTACACTTAGCGCGTTTAACAATCACTCCAGCTTTATATAACCGCTTAAGAGTACGCATCAGATTACCTCACTAAGTGTTGCGCAATAGCATCATTGCATCCCATGCCATTTCAGGAGATTCAGGTAAGTTAATAATAGCGCCTACTGGAATCGGTTTATCCACTGGTGGTTCACAGTGTGGATCTATGTTAAGATTACGACGTACACTTTTATTCGTAATCGTAATATCTTTACCTTTACGTCCCACTAAATCACCGTTAAACACAGCAGCCATATCAGGCGTAGATAACTCGGTATAAAACGGACTAAGTACACCGTCTTCATCCACCACTGTAGTAGAGACTCCTACCTGCGATAATAGTCGACCAATTAACACTGACAGTATTGTTTTACCAGAGTGTATAGTACCAAGTACTGCCACAGTTAATTCGTCAGGCGACGCTGGTACTGGCGTAAGTAACTTAACGCGCTGATCCGACGGCGCACTGAATTCCATACTAACATTTGCATCACGTTGCGCTCGTAACTCAGCGAGTTGTTCGCGCATATCTGCGGCCTGTTCACGCATTACGTCCCGTTCCATCAGTAACTCAGCGATCAGTTCGACAGCACCCGCTGTATCCATAATCACTCGCTCATCGATTAGTGCCCAAGCACGGTCACGAGAGTCAGTAATTAAACGCGTTGCCGTGTCTACAATTGCTTGCCCAACAACCGCAACATTGATTGGTTTATCGTTCATTTTAAATCCCCGGTTTGTGTGGTAGTTTACGCCAAATGGCGTCTAGTTCAGCATCAACTACTATACCTGACGTATAATAATCTTCGCCGCGTTGTTTTAAGTAATCAGCATCTGTGTCATCACATACCGTTACTAGACTAAATGCAGGATGATCAGTCCCGCCAGTTCCCATTGCATGTAGGATACTACCTATCAGCATATGGATATCTGCATATAGACCTTGCCGTAAAGCATGGTCATTCTTTTGTAACATCTGACTGACACTATGCTCTAAGCGAGCATTCGCGTTAATCAGAAATTTAGTTGCAACGCCATCACCATCCAATGCACGACCTTGTGCTAAGTGGATAATCGATTTGTAATCTTCACCTACGTAGACTAACGCATCCTTACGTGTAATCAACGTATTACCTAGTGTACCGTCACACGCAGTAAATAACACCCACCATGTACCACTATTACGGTGTTGCACTAACTCCGCACTACGTGCCGCGTAGAACAACCACGACAGCGGCTCCGTCACCATTACTGGGACGGGTCGTAAATACGACTGTACCATGTCGCCTACTATATACGTTTCATAGTAGAGCATCATGGGTTGTATGGGGCTATCGTCATCGTACATGTACGCTTTGACGATTGACTTCCATGTCTTAGATACATTCAACATTGTACCGTTTGCGTTAAATGTATCACCCGGTGTTATCGATGGCTGGTTGCGCATGGCCGGCTCCCGCGTTGTGTGCGTAAATAGTATTTCATGTATAATGTACTGTTTATCAGTTTATTGCCCATGTTACACCTGTTTTAAATGCGCATCAATCTGACCAATCAAAGCAATCTGCGTTTTACCATAGTGCGCCAAACGCTGTGCCCAATCACCCATCCCGTCTAAACGATATGGATCAACAACCATGTTATCCATCGTGTCACAGAGCTTACCGACCATTAGCTCTAAATCCCCACTGACCAAAATCCGCTCGACGTATGTCTTACGTGTCTCCCAAGGATATCGAGATAACCCCGCGACTAACTCAATCGTACGGGGTGTAAAGCCAGTCTCCTGTAGATCACTATTAGTGACGCCACAATCTTCCTTAACGTCATGTAGTAACAAAGCTGCATACACTTCTTTGCTAAAGCGGTCAGGCAATGTAAGCTGTGCATAACGCTCAGCTACGCGAAAGCAGTGAGCTACGTAAGGTTCGATGTTACCTCGACGCATTACACCATGATGCTTATCACTGGCATACGTCAAAGCAAGCATTAGATAACTATCATCTGCCGCCAGTCGTTGGAAGTGTGACCCTTTGATGTACTGTTCAAAGTACACTGTATGAAAATCTCGCATTGTAATCTCCGGTTTATTGTAGCCAAGTTAACAGGCGCGACAAGTAGCGTTCTGTAACGGAATGTTTCTATTATACTCATCGACATACCACTGGTGGCGTTCAATGAGACGATCCCACAACTGCACAAACAACAGACAGTCGTATTTACCACACAATACGTTATTGTGAATACTGTGCTGCATTTGCGTATGTTTTTGCCGTAGGAATAAACCCTGACTCTCTAAGAATGTTTTATACACCGGCCCGTTAGTACTGATTTTGTCAAACGTTCCGGCTTCCTTGGCGCTAACCTTAGCTGCATTCCATTGTTCGTTGTATAAACCGCGATATACTAACTGTGCCCCTGCTGGTATAATGCCGGTACTAATGTCAACGATACGCAGTATATCTACTAAATCAGAAAGAGAGACAACAAGTCTACTCGGACGTAAATCATGTAAATCCGAAGGCGGGTAGATACTAGCCTGAATCAGTGAGATAACTGTAGCGATGAACGCAATAGCTGACTCAGTACCATACGCACCAAATATAGCCGTGCTATATCCGTAGACCGTATAGCCGTCTTCCACAAACCGTTGAAATGCAGCTAACGCACGCCGGATGTTCTCTTCATCGTCCTTATAACCCAATGTATGTTCAACGTCATGAAACAGTAAAGCCACAGTTAAAATGCGCGTGTATAAATCATAATGCTCAGACAATGCTCTGGAGTGTGTACGATCAAAAACATGCAGTAAAATAAATAAAGCAATATGGATATGCTGTTTAGAGTGGTAATATAAACGACCTTGATCAGAGTCTAAATAGCCGTTATTATAGACACGTACCAGATGATCGATTACATAACCGTCTGCGCCAGCAAAGACAGTCTGTAATGCAGCGTGCAGGTCAAACTCATCATAGCTGGACTGTAATAACGGCGTCCAGACCGCATCAGTACTGCCGAAAACTTGATTGATAACTTGTTGCGGGAAGGATGGTTGTGTCATGATACTATACTCACTCTATTGCGACTTTTGGTGACTCAGTCATTTGTTTGTAATACATTAACCGTTCGATAATACCGCGGAAGCTCGATGCAATCTGTAAGTTGCACTCATTACGCTCAGCATCACCGACTTCAAACCACACTGCAATCCATAACTCAGTAGCCTGACCAGATAATAACAACTGCATGTCATCGGTGCTGCCTACTGACATAGGAAATTCTTGCGATGTAATAAAAGCAGGGATGTCGAGTCCTGCTTCTTTATGCGAATTGCATAAAATTGACAATCGCTCAAACTCAGGAAAAACGATATCGCTGATATCCATTATAGTCTCCAGACGGTAATAAAAAAAGAGTAGGAATTACCCTACTCTTTTGCATTGGTTTAAATCTTCGCGTTTAACCATAAGTGCGTTAAGTGGTCAGTAACAGCACGGATGTCATTCGTGTGGTCGACTACAGAGTAAGCCGAAGTGACTGACATCGGACGGTTTTCACCATCGCCCTCAGGGCGCGATACCAACACGTTTAAACGATTGTGACCCATGTTGGTTTCCATCCCTACTTGATTTAATGTTGTCGCATCACGCATGGCTTGGTCAGCCAATTCTGATACGGCCAGTGTTGTCGCTGCGATAAATACGTTGTCAGCCGACTGTGCATTACGCACTTGTTCCAATGTCAGGCCATTAGCAGTGAGATGTTGCTCATAGGCATCATCATTCATCGCCACTTTGCCTTCGTTTAACTTTAATGCGGATTTCAATTCACCCGCTAATGTGCGGACAGATGCGTTTACAGCGATAGCGGTATCTTTCGCCATGATAATTCTCCAGATGGATTGTTGGGGTATTACATTAAATAGTAAACCCTTGTTAATTTTTACGATAACTCGTGTTATCAGTTTAATAATATACGTTTGTTTTTATTTGGATTCACGGCATATTCAATAGGGCGTTGCCACCCTATTGAATACACACATTACCAGCGCGCCGATGGCGGTAGTATTAGCTCAGACTTCGTAAAACGATTATCTGTTGCCCAACCTAGAGACTCCATCGTACGGGTGACCGCAGCAGTGATGTTAGACTCCATACCGTTGTTAACCAAACGAGCTAAGTTAGCGGCAGCAATTAAATGCTTAGGCTCAAATGCCATTTCAGTACCCAACGATTCTAAAGCCGGCGATAACCATTTACGCGCAGCAGAGATACCCGGCTCGTTAACGTAATCCCACGTGTAGATTTCTTTAATGATTTTAAAGACCTGACCTGTGGCATCACGATAGTCATCCGTAATCGACCGAATAGAGAAACACACGTTCTCTTTGGCATTCTCTAACTGCTCTTTAAGCACAGCGCCATGCGGACCACTGGGTTTAATTTTACCCAGAATAGCGACGATAGGATTACCCCGATCATCTTTAACCACCTTGTCATCTAACCATACCGCAGCAATATGCGCACAGACATTCACTTCGTAAATATCCATGATGCGATACAGATAATCCTTTTTAGACATCCCGGGTTGAAACTTGGGGTGTCCATACTCCATACGCAAATCACCTGACTTTGCGCGTCGTACTAAAATGCTACTTTCATCAAATAACTTTTTAGCAGGTTCTAGCGGATAGTATTGACCCGCACTATTGAAGAAGTTTAATGCCCCCAATACTACCGTGTAGTAACCATCTGCATCTGGCTTTAATACGCCAGTCTTATTAGACCCGACTAATGCAGTACAAGAATAACTAGCAGACATAACGCCTCCTAAGACCGTAATAATGTTTCGATTGCTTCCGGCTTCTGACTAGGGTTTACTAAAGTAGATAATAGACCTTCATCAAAATAAGCACCCATGAGTTTAGCAGTGGTGTTAGTCGGACCGTAAATGATACTACGGAATGGTATAAATACTGGACGTACAGCACCGCCGTTGTCTTTAAGACTGTGGCGATAGTACTTAGGTAAATTACCTTGCTGCCGTGTAATAGACGCGGCAATTAATTCAATAGCAATATTGTTAGAACCGAGTGACACACCAGCATGATGTCCGCTTGTAGAGAATATTTTGCACAGATCGATATCGTTAAAATACCAAGGCACGTTTCCTTTAGCAATAATCTCATCGTAAATGTTATACGTTAGCGTATCTGTTTTAACGAGGTTGACGTTAGGTGATATAACGCTACCTGCTGCAAAACTAAATTCGTAATTGTCATCACCGGCTATTTTAACTACGTTGGTAGACATAGGCGTGATCTGCATCATTGCATTAGCGCAACTTACACCGTAGTTACCATGAGAATCGACAATAGCAAACATCGCCATAATCCGAATCTCATTAGCAATAACGGCTAGCTTGCGCTCCGCAAAACGTGCCGGAATATAAATCCGGCATGCTTGCTTAGCAATCAATTGACCACTTTGAGTTTCTACTAATAACCCATGTATAGCAGCAGGATTCCGTTTTAATTGCGTAAAATCCATACCGCCCCCTACGTTAAGATTTAACAACCATGAACTGCGCTAACCAATTACAGATTAACTCACTGTAAGCAATCAATCCAGTTTCACGTTGAGTGTAAGTAGGGTTTGCACGACCGATAGCGTCCATACGTTCTAAGACGTACTTAGCATTTGTGTTAGGGAACATAACGTCGCAAATAACGCTACGCACACAACTAAACAAATCAGTTAAACATTCACTACGTACAGACTTTAAACGTTCGACTAAACGCGCATTCAATGCCTGACGGCTATCAGTACCGATGGCGTGCTCATCCAACAATGTAATCTGACTCAAAATAGCACGGCGCATAGCTTCAACAGTGACGTTGTAGCGATTTGCTTCATTGTGAGTTTGAATCAATGCATTACGGCGCTGCCAGCGATCTTCATACTGCGTGCGGTTTTCGATGAGTTTATTAGCGTCATCACAACGGTCAGATACAGCAGCACCCATTAATACCTCAGGTGTACCACCTTGCTCTAACCATGCACCATAAACATCCATGTTAACCACGATACACGCCAAGTCCGTAGCAGCAGGCATCAACTCAGCATCTTTAACTGGCCATTTGATAACCAGCGTACGATAGCGATTGTCACGATCACGACGTTCCAATACACGATTTAATACACGACCGCTTTGTGCAAAAATAGTTGCCATTTGCAGTTCATATTGACCGACATCCATATCAATGCCGTCCATCATGTCTTTTGGCAAACGATATGCCAATAGATGTACGACTAACGTACGGCAACGACCGAGTGGGTCTTGTGACATATACGTGTCAAGGTTAGTGGGAAATGCATCAGGACGATTACGATATGCTAAGAACACATTATTGTAGACTTCCAATACAAATGCTGGCGTAATACGACCCACCCAATCTGTCAACTCTTTATCAAATCGACTAGCACCTGTACGGATGTACTGCATGATCATTTCGATGTTAAGTGGCGGGTGTTGTGGCACAGCAGCAGGCGAGATTGATTGAGCAGGAATTTCCGCAAACGGACGAATCATGTCAATTAAAAACTCACTGCTCCAAATCGCATCGTAAGAATCAGGCACGATGGATAATGTAGACGCTGCTTTAACATTAGCATCACGCAAAGCAACATTAACACTGTCGCTAGCGGCTTCAACCAATGGATTCACAATGTTTTTAGCCGTATGGATCTCTGCGCGAATAGCATCCGCTAGAATGTGTTTCATGCGGTCTAATTCAGCATCATGTGCACACACGCCATCAGCACCACCTACCGCAGCAGAAGCATCCACAATGTTTTGTAATGTGCTATCGTACTCTTCGGCAATCACTGCACCCGGATTAACGGCTGGTAGGAAGCTAGCATTGATTAACGCAGACAGTGGATTGGCATTACCAGTAAAAGGCTCGATGTAAAAACCCGCCCGTAACAACTTATCAACTACTCCGCTAGTAGCGGAAACACTTGCGTACGTAATCATTTAACATCCCCTAAATACCGTGCAAACGGTTTTTGTAATTGAGCAGCTAATGTATCACGCAGTAAATCGCCATCCAGCAATTCACCATCGATACGGTTCGCAATGTCTTCACCCATGACTTCACCTAATGCAGCTGCCGCTAACTCAACCGCATTAGCAAACGTCACCTGAGTGATTAACCGTTTTTCATTAATATGCATACCTACCTCGCTGGAGTGGGCGTATGCCCACTCGTTAAAAAATTAACCTTTCTCATAAGCCGCTACAAACCGCTCACCCAATGCCACCAACAACGTCGACGTAGAACCCGTTAACTCAGGTGATAACACCACACGGTTCTGGATAGACAAGTAACCAAATATTGCATCAATCACCTGTCCATCCTTAGATTTATTAACACCGTACAGTACACGACCGATAACAGATTTAAGCTGATTGGCGTAAACCAATTTATCACCTACACCCGTACCATTGTCGGTAGTAATATACAGTTTAATCATCGCAGTGTTTGTTTCTAAAGGAGTACCACCTACACGAAACATAGGTGCTACATAACCGTCAACTGCACGTCGACCCATTTGTTTATTGAACTTTCTAATATCACTATCAGACCGTTCGACCAGCAAACGTAGGGTAGCAGACATGTCGTCTAACTCACCAGCATATAATACTTCAATCTTATCGACTATCCCCGTGAGTTTAGCGCGTGGCGCTGAGGAACTCAATGTATCGAGTAACGCCATAGAGTCTTCATCGAATAAATCAGCGTTACCTTCCGTGCGCGGGTGTAGCCTACATAAAATATCATCGGGCGTCAATACAGTGCCTACTTTAATGAGATTTCGTATCTCATTATCGAATGGTACTTTGATATACCGAATCTCAGTTTGTTGGGTAGTGAGTAGTTTGGATAACTCAGGTGAGATAGCGGAAGAGTCTTCTAATGTATCAGGAGATTCCCATAACACCACACGAGCTAACACACCTTGTTTATAAATGATTTGCTTAGGGTCTAATGTATCCCGCACAAAGTACTGACTGTTGTATACGATTGGGTCATTCGGACGGACTGTATCGCCTGCTTTTAAATCCGTCCGGATATCATGCGGTAGTGTATGTCCTGCCCATGTACCAAATCTACGACCAATCTCGTACGTAACGATTTCACCATCATCATACGCGACAGTAATGACGTTAGCAGTAACCGAAGTTACTTTACCAGCCATACGAGCAGTCTTTGCATACAACTCATTTGTCCGATGTGCCAGCACCCGTTCATAGCCTGTCCGCACAGGCGACGGCGTATAGCCTACACAATGCGTGGTCTGACTGTTCTGGATGTTAACAAAATTCGCTCTTTTGGGGTCATCGTTTTGTACACCAGCGGCCATTAGGAAACTCGTACTAATAATCTTAGACGCGTTACCTTTGTCTTCCGTTAACTGACGGGTCGTACCACGTAGTGATGTGTAGTTAGGATCAGCAGACGTATAAATAACCGTAGCCGCATCACCGCTATCTTTAGTCGCCTCAGACACCACACCTTTTACAGTCGGATGAAACACACGTGCTTGTTCAGTCATCGTCCGTGCCGTACGACCGCCTGCTCCACTGTAGATAATCTCTTCCTGCTCTTTCAATGAATGAATAGGATTTGATTCATCAGTAGGCATGACAGACTGGTCTTGTAGCAAGCCTAACCAGACAGCTTTTGGATTGAGGTCTAACGCAGCATTAGCAGTAGCGGGTTTAGATAAATAACCACGCATTGCTTTAGCAATCTCAAAGTAAACCATACCCGCAAACCGTTCGTATCCTTTGTCACGCATGTAACGCATGTCCATTTGATGCGGCGCTTGGTCAGTCATTAACAGTTCAGCTGCCCGAATAAACAGTAGGAACAAGTCCGTTGGTTCACGCATTTCAATTAACAAATCACGTGTGATATGGTCAACCCAACTACGGAACAACAGTACAAACTCACGAATCCATCTAACGCCTAACTGGTTACTATCTAGTACGTTAGCATATACCTCAGGCTTGTCAAACAAATAAACGCTATAGCGTTTAATGTCTTTAGCATAACGATTAAATCCACCTAAGATTAATTCATTGAGTCCGTTGCGTTCGATAATCAATGTCTCATCTGCAAATCGCAATGTAAACTCACGGTCACTAATTGAATGATGACTACCCTTAGGCACACGACGATACACAGTTTTAAGAGTAGACATCAAGTTACCCAAACCTACGTGGAAACCTAACGCAATCCCTAAGGGAATCTGTTTACCGAATATACCGACTTCTGCTATGTCATGTGGACGTTTTGAGGTATCAATGCCTAAGAACGATTCAAAGCTACCGTGATTTACTGCTGGGGCATCCGTCCGTGTACTAATCTCATGGATGTCCCCTACCTTGTCTAATAACAGTACACTGTCCGGTGCATAGGCGATAGCAGTCAATAGGCGGTCTTCATCTTTGTGCTTATCTAGTACAGCGGCCATCTCTAAACCAAAGAACTCGATGCGGTTAGTCCAATCGAATGAGAACTTATAAATGCCGTAATTAAACCCAGAGATTTTACGCGCCAGAATGGTGTAGATGTACGGGAGTTTAGTGTCACCATTAAATACATCAGACATCCGTATGTTAGTTAGCTTTGTACCATCACCCAATAGCGACATTTTAATGACTTCATTAGTTAGCCATTTGTCGTAGTTAAATGTACTAAGGTCACTGCGCGTAACAAATAACTTACTGATGTAGCTCGTTAAAGCAACTTCATTGGGTTTTGTTTTACGAATGGGGAGCACCCCATCAAGTGGACCATATCTTGCCTACATTAAAATGCAGACCCTACCGTTTCGGCTGTTGCTAACAGGACTTTCGTCGCGTAAATAATACGCCCTACTCTACTCGCTTTAATCGTTTAACGACCACTTCGCTTTATAGAAGTGTTATTATGGAATCCATATCCAATAGCTTTCGATGGCCTCTGAACACACTCCATAGTCATTGACCTTAGGAGCTTCGTTGCGTCGGTTACATCCTCGTCTAGCGTTTTTACTATGCCTGACACTTCCATTACTGGGTCAGGTATCTATCTATATTTAGATCGGAAGAGCACACGTCTGAACTCCAGTCACTTAGGCATATCTCGT
>ERZ650309.135-NODE-135-length-36132-cov-8.949802_pt1 | contig 36132 bp, 31 predicted proteins | sample MGYA00376245_ERZ650309 | MGnify/ENA primary metagenome ERZ650309 (study PRJEB26733, sample SAMN07839294) | wastewater metagenome | biome: urban; feature: wastewater treatment plant; material: waste water | place: USA: North Carolina | collected 2016-04-26 ... | reverse complement strand
TGTCCTAGCCCCGTATAATAGAACCACTCATAATTAGACAATTTGATAACATTTAGTCAAATTAAGGAGTATTGCAATGACTAAACGAATTAATGAAAATCAGATTGTTAAAATTTTGGACGAAGCTAAAACAGGTGCTATGACGATTGAGGAATTATGTCGTAAACATGGCATATCAACGGCAACTTATTATAATTGGAAAGATAAGTATGCCGGAATGACTCTGGCTGATATTAAGCGTTTAAAACAGCTAGAAGATGAGAACCGTCGCTTGAAGCAAATGTTTGCCAATCAAAGTCTTGAAATAGCTATGCTGAAGGATATTATCGAAAAAAAGCTTTAAATGTTTCGGCAAAGAAAGAATTAGTGATTTATGCTAAAGAGCATCACAAATTAAGTACCCGAGCTGTTTGTAACAGTTTAAGTCTCAGCCGTAGTAGCTATTATTATGAAAAACTTGAAACACAAGATACTGTTGAAACTGATTTACTAGAGTTATCGCTAAAGCATAAACGTTATGGTTATCGTAAACTCTACCAAAAATTGCGCCAACAGAACATTGTGGTAAACCATAAAAAGGTTTATCGGCTCTACAAAAAACATAATTTAGCATTACGAATCAAGCTTCGTAAAAAGCTTAAGGTAGAAAAGCGACCGCTATCGGTACCAACGATGCCGCAACAAGTTTATGCGTTAGACTTTGTGCATGATAGATTAGCCAATGGAAGAAAGATTAGAATTCTAAACATTGTCGACGAATTTAATAGCAAAGCGGTAAGCATGTATGTTGATCTCAGAATTAACAGCCGCAAGGTGATTGATGTTCTCAATCAACTGAAAGCAGCAAATAAGCTACCAGTTAAGATTCGGAGTGATAATGGACGAGAGTTCAGAAGTCACAACATTGCAAAATGGTGCACTGAAAATAATGTGCAATGGGAATTCATTCAACCAGGAAAGCCAATGCAGAATGGTTATTGTGAAAGATTCAACGGAACATTTAGACATGAATTACTAAATGCTTACGAATTTAACACATTAGCCGAAGCAAAACTGCGCGTAAAGCGCTGGATGGATGAGTATAACAATGAACGACCACACAACAGATTGAATGGGTTAACACCTATGCAATATGAAATGTGGTATATGGAAAGTGTCTAATTTCGGTTGGTACTAATAATGGGGGCTTGACACCATGTTTAATGCCATACATTGCTGCATCGTGGAGAATTACGCTATGAGTATTAATATTAGTCCAAATAATTCTACTGCGTGAGTAATTAACCGCAGGTAATTCAAATATGCTTTGTAAATAAAGTTTTTGCGATAAATAATGTTTATACCAATCTGTTTTATTGCTTAGGCGTATTTGACTGTTATCATTAAATGTCTTATGATAGTTGAAACTATCTAAACCAAAGTATTTATTGATCGGTTGAATTAATTCGTTTATTTCTGCAACCGAATTAAAGAACACATGATTATTAAAATCTAAATTTGCCCAACTAGTTATTTTATTCATATTATCCTAAACACCGTATTTGATACGGTTATCTGTAAATTAATATCTATTATACAATGTTCACTTCAAAATTATATTGTTAAATAGATGGGATTTTACATGGACAAACTACAAAGAGGTTTAGCTAAATTAAAAGAAATCGACGGTGAAGCTGGCGAAGCGGTAATCCAAGCACTACAAGATATTTCACCAGATATGGCGAGATTGACTATTGAGTTTGGCTTTGGTGATATATATTCCCGTCCTGGACTTGACTTAAAATCACGTGAAATTGCAACTGTTGCGGCACTTACCGCGCTGGGGTATGCAATACCTCAATTAAAAGTACACATTAAGGCTGCTTTAAATGTCGGATGTACACAAGATGAGATTAAAGAAATTATTATACAAATGGCTGTATACGCTGGCTTTCCTGCTGCATTAAATGCAATGTTTGCTGCAAAAGAAGTTTTTCAAAATTTATAGAAAGTTATGGTTATGAAGAATAAACTTGAATCTGGTCTAAATTTACTAAATAGGCTTCATGGAGGTCATACTGGAGAAAATATCTTAAATAGTTTTGCCGAAATATGCCCTAAAATGGCAGAAATGACTATTGAAGTTGTTTTTGGAGATATACTACAGCGCCCACAATTAGATTTAAAAACTCGTGAGTTGGCAATAATAGCTTCGTTGGTCACACTTGGGCATTCGCTTCCACAGGTAAAATCTCATGCTGAGGCGGCATTGAATGCAGGTGTCACTAAAGAAGAGATCACAGGAATCATTCTGCAAACGGCGTATTTTGTGGGATTCCCCGCTGCAGCTAATGCTATGATTGCAATAAAGGACGTATTCAATGCGAGTAATAACATATCTGTAGCATCATAATCGAACACTCAAGCAGGTTTGTAGTATATTTTTGCTATTAAACCTTAAATATATGTTCACAATATGCTTTAGAAATAAAAAATTGCATTATGTTGATTGTGATCGCCATCCATTTATGAACAGTAATATCATCATACCATCTAAAAAATGGGAATTAACTATCCTCAAATGGGAAGCCACTCTTTAAAAGATTAAGTTACAATAATGTCATAGGATTCAGGGTACATCCGCTTGCAAAATCAATAATACTGGCAATTATTGCTAACTGCTGAGATTTAAGTTTGTCTAGGTTTTATATAAACAATCTAAACTAAAGCCTCTAAATTTTAAAGGGAAATTTAACCATGCGCGACCAACATAATGTCTTTCATTTGGCTATTCCATGCAAAAATCTTGATGAGACGGTAGAATTTTACGTCTTTAAACTAGGTTGTAAGTTAGCCAGACGCTACGCTGACCGAGTGACAATTGATTTTTTTGGTGATCAACTAGTCTGTCATTTAGATCCAGAGTCAATTGACCAGAATCCAAAGCTATATCCGCGGCACTTTGGAATAACTTTTCGTGATAAGATAGAGTTTGATAATTTATTAAAATTAATTGAAATTAGAAAAATCCCGGTGTTTCACCAACTCTTTACGCGATTTGCTAAAACTGCAGAAGAGCATAGCAGTATTGTATTAATTGATCCAGCAAATAATTTGCTAGAATTCAAGTATTATGTTGACCCTAGAATGATGTACTAGTCTTTGAGATTGAATATTTACTCAACTAGCTAATCAAAATCCGCTATAATCGTTTATCTAATTTAATTTTGCGGTGCGAAAACTATGCAAGAAGACTTATTGATATTCGTTTGTCTGGTTGAAATTGGCAGTTTCACAGGTACCGCAAAAAAATATAACATCAGCCAGCCAACTATTTCGAGACGAATCCAAGCACTTGAGGATAGTCTCGGTGTTAAGTTAATAAATCGTAACTCAAGAAATGTTGAAATTACTCCAGTAGGACAAAAAATATATCAAAAGCTAGCGGCTTTTCAATCGATAATTGAAAACACTATCGAAGAGGTAAAAAACGATGCTAAACAACACAAAACTAGGTTAAGGCTTGCGCTCCCACCTACCTTAGCATTCCATCATATAACCAATAGAATTGATGAATTTCTTGAACAAAATCCAAATGTTTCATTAGAGCTCTTCTTTCAAAAAACCTCAGTTGATATGGTGGGACAAAACTTGGATCTCGCCATAAATGTTAATGTTCCAGCATCACAAGTAGCTAAAATTAAGCTAATTAAAAAAGTTAAGCTTCATCTTTACGCTAGTAAAAAATACGTAGACAAATACGGTGCACCAAATAGCCTTGAAGAACTGACACAACATACTGTCATTGGCATAATTAACCCTGATAATAGTATTGAAAAATATATTAATGCTTATAATCTAAAAACACAAGAAACCGTACCTGTCATTAATAATCAAAATCGAATCATGACTAATGATGCACTTAGTACTTATCCACTAGTCAGTAATGGTAGTGCGATTGGTGGAGCATGGGATGATTTATTTTTTGAACAGCTTTCGTCCGGAGAATACGTCAAAATCCTACCGGACTACGCTTTTGGCGAAGTACCATTCTATCTTATTCGTCATTCAGGTCGAACACTGCCGATTATTGATAAATTAGCACTATTTCTAGAGAGTTGCTTTGAATAAGCAACTACTCACCTACCTTATTTCAGTATTTCAATTTTTATCCGACTGCATTGGCTGCCATTAATTGGCTCCAAATCCATTGAACATGCAGTTACAATTACATATAAGTCCATTTGTGCACTTAATGTGATTGAATCCCCAGCCTTAGTAAGAGCTGGCAATGGAGTCATAGCGCCATCAACAATCTTGGTATTCTGGAATATATTGACTGGCTCAGGAACCACTTCTGGATTCCAACCAAAATCAGCAGCAGCTTTACGAAAGTTATCGCTACAACTAGGATGATACCCCTTTACACCCATTGCAGCATACATTTCACTACTACATGCAGCATAAAGCATGTCATGCACTCCTGGAGAATCATCACGTACAACGTTCAACATTGGTTTATATTTATTCGACAAAAAACGATCACCAACTTTAGGAAACATCTTATAACCACCCGCACGAGTTGTTCCGACACTTAAATATTCTCTCATATCATCCGCAGAGACTGCAAATAAATCAGCGACCTGTTCACCGTCGAGGTCGGTAATCTTTAATAAATCTCCAGAGTTTAATTTTAGCCATCCACCAGATTGTGGTGCGATTTCTTTTGCCATTACTATTGTCATCTTCGACTCCTTGTGTCAATGCGCCAAATTTAATCAGCTAAACTTGGCGGTTAAGAAATTTTAGGTATCGTAAATCTCTTACAATACCTAATTATATTACAATCAACCACTACAAGGCTGACTGGTTAAAACTACTGAAATGGATCAACTGATTGCTGATGAATCAATGTGGCCTCAGAAAGTACTTGTTTGCTCACCACAATTTTCCGTGTCGTTCCCGGTACTTTTGTCATATTCTTTAAATCCACTAACTTTGTTGTTTTTAATGTAGGCGTATATGGTTTTAGATAAACTGTCCCACTACCAGAAACCTTAGAACTCCCGCTTCCTTCAAAATATCCATTACCAACCAAGCTTAGCTTGCCAGTAGTTTTACTATACGCTACTTTATCATCTGCCATTTGGTTATGATACTTCATAATTTCTGCAACACTTACAACTAAATTTTTGTGATATCCTTTATTATTTTCATCATTACAACTTACATTATTATCAGCCACATCAACTCGTGCAGTCGCATAATCCGCGCCTAAATCGTAATTAATGTTAAACGGAGTTCTATTGGTTTCTGCTTTTGCTATATACCCAACATAGAATGCACACATCTTAGGTTTTACATTTACAGTTTGCGATGCTAGCTCATAAGTTATCGTATCCATTTTAGAAACGGTATCTGCTTTCGAATAAGAATACTCGCCAGTGAACGTCACCGAAAGCTCTTTTTTCAAAAGGACTTCCCAACTAACTTTATAACTAACCGATGTACCTATTTTCCAAGCATGCGTTGTAGTGGTAATTGTTCCAATTTGCTCGCTCTTTGTAATTTTATTCATAGTCAGATTTTGTGGTGAATCCGTGACATTACATTTTAGATCTGAAAGCTCAATTCCCGTAGGATTATACTTGATTGTGCTCATATCAGGAATAACGAGAGAACCTTTTTCATCATCCGCACGGTAATTTACATCGTATACTTTACATAATTTAATTGGTTTTTTCGCATTAAACATGTCCGCGTTTAATGGAGCACCACTAGAGTGTTTAATTAATTTAGCGCTACATTCGTTAAAGTTTATGCACCGCTCATTTAACTTTGCAAGATACGCTGTTTGAAAGTTTTTGTATACCGCTTGAGCAATTACTTCATCTACCGGAGTAATATTTTTTGTTTTATGTTGAATAATATCAATCCGTTGTACTTTAGCATGTTTCTCGGGAGCAATTCTTATATTTTTTATGTTATCTTTATAAGTGCTTGCCGCCGACAGAATCTTTACTGTAGTCCCTCCCATTTTTTGTGTTTCATCTTTACACTCATTATTAAGACAATACAAAGAATCTACTGTAAATGCTTCCATATCAAGACCATCATTATAATCTCCTCTACTCCAGACACTATCAATCGTCCAATGATAAGTATCCTTTAAATAGCTTTTAATATTTGTAGGGTCGCTTTTTATCCGGATATTAAACTCATCACTGTTTTCTCCTTGCTTAAACAATTTCAAATTAAACGCGCTATGTTCTTGATCATTCGGTTGAAAATCAGCAATTGGTTCAATCATGCCACATTCACCAGTTTTTAAATCAAATTTCCATTTGGTGTTATAACCAGTTGAACCAGTAACTTTAAGCTTGAGATTATGAGCTTGTTCAATCTTTAAAGTAAGTGGCTGTCCACTTTTATTACAAACCTGAAAGTCTGGCATTAATGCATGTGTATAAGTAGCAAAACTAGCAAAAAGGATTGGGAAAATTAATTTCAATTTCATAGTAGGCTCCGTAAGGTTATTTACAATCAAACTCACTTAATAGTGTATTTGTTAATATCGTTATTGTAGTATTTAATTAAAAGCTTGTAAATGGCTATTTCCGTATAGTATCGATACAAAACTGTATTAATGCTAAACGGTTAAATAAAATAATAAACAATAAGATTTAGATACGTCACGATTAATTATAACGATATTTTGTAAGCCTTTCCTTAAGCATAAATCCCTATAAGATGCCTCTAATACAATAATTGAGATAACAGATTATAAACCATCACATCTTTATGTAATTTCATGTTTATATTTGTTACTAATCAGACTTTGCCCATCATTTTTATCCAAGCGATTAAGTAAGAACTGGCACGATAAATTGATAAGCGCCAAAGCAAAAAATACATAATGAAATGAAGCAATCGCAAAATTAGTTGCGCTTACATAATTAGCAATGTGAAGTAATCCTGCTGCCACGATTACCCCTAACGAAGTTCCTAATTGCTGCCAAGTGGTTGCCAAGCTTACTGCCGAACCATAATCAATATTTTCAACATCGGCATAATACAGCAAATTCAGACTCATAAACTGCATTGCCGCAAATACCCCATTAAAAAATAAAGCGAGATATAAAAACCAGCCCAAGTGATTGACCATTGCCAACATGGACAAAGCGATAAAGCTACCAATATTTGCCACCAAAAGTGCTTGTTTAAAGCCAAATTTTTCGAGTAGTTTACGCGTAACTGTACGTGAGCATAATACCCCTAAGGACATCCAGATAAAGACAAACCCAGCGGCAAAAGCACTCTTTTTAAAAGTAATTTCAAGAAATACCGCGAGAATAAATGTTCGTCCACCTAGAGACGCACGAATAATAACTTGCGAGAAGAAACAACTACTAAAAGTTCGTAATTTAAATAAATGATAACGAATGACTGGAAAAGTAGATTTACTCTCTATTAGATAATAAATTAAGCCAAAAAACACCGCACCACTAAACAACATTCCTTTGGTAAAATAGGATATTTCTCGCGATAATAATAGGTCTAACCAAAAACAAAAACAACATAATGCTAGAGCTAAAAACACATAGCTATAAAAATTAAATTTATCCTGCTCTTCGGTATAATTATCTATATATCTTATAGTCGCATATAAAACCACTACTCCCAAAGGGATATTTACCCAAAAGATAAACCGCCACGAGAAGTATGTCACTAAAAACCCACCAAGAATTGGGGCTAGTATCGGACCAAGCATTACAGGCATGCCCATTAGGGTATAAGCTTTAACCATCTGCGATTTATCAAAAATCTTCAGTAACATCAGTCGCCCGACTGGCACCATAAAAGCACCTGCTACCCCTTGCAGTAATCTACAGATAACCAACAAAGATACTGAGTCAGTTAGTCCACACTGAATTGACATTAGTGTAAATAATACAATCGAGAGCATTAAAATTTTTTTGCTACCAAAACGATCTGACATCCAGCCACTAATCGGAATAAATACCGATAATCCAATTAAATAACTAGTTACAGCTAGTTTCATAGTAAAGACTGTTGAGGCAAAACTATGTGCCATCTGAGGAATTGCGACATTCAAGATATTGGCATCAATATTCTCCATCAGTAAAAGTGATGAAATTACCAACAGACCAATCAGCTGCTTTGGGGTATAACTTTTAAACATTTGGAACTTTCAAGCAGGTATATTAAAGTTGCGCGTAGGATTAAATGACTTTGTTATCAGCATGGATTTTATCATGCAATATAGGTACAAATTAAAAAAGCGATGTCTCTAAAAGCAGAATTGTGTACACTATTTACCTATACCAGAATTAATTTATCAAAATAAAAGACGGAGGAATTAATCATGATCCACCCAATTCGTAAAATGGGCGACCCATGCTTGCTTGTGCGCTCATCTGAAATTACAGCAGAAGAATATAATAGCCCAGCCCTACTGCAATTGATTAGGGATTTACACGACACCCAAAAACACTTGGGAGGAGTTGGAATTGCTGCGCCACAAATTGGCATTAACAAACGCATAATAATAATCGAGTATTACCAAGCTGAAATAACGCGTTATAGCGATGTTGGAGATTGTCCATTAAAGGTAATTATCAATCCCGAGATTATATTATTAGACGGCGAACAAACCACTTTTAATGAAGGATGCTTATCAGTACCAGGTTTACGTGGCGAAGTAAGTCGCCCACAAGCCATTAGCTATAAATATTATGATCAATTTGGTAATTTGCACCAAGGCGAAGATAATGGATTTTTTGCTCGAGTTATGCAGCATGAATGTGATCATTTGGATGGTATTTTATATCCAATGCGCATGCAGGATATTAGCAAACTAGCATTTGTAGATATTGAAACCTAATTAATGAGCAGTAATACTACTCTATCGACACATAAATATCAAGCACTTGATTCGTTACGCGGAATTGCCGCCTTGATGGTGGTATTTCAGCATTTTTGGGAAATGAATAATCCATCAGATGCTAGACTTAAACCATGGTTATTTTTTTGTGCTGGTCACGAAGCTGTAATTTTATTTTTTGTCTTAAGCGGTTTCGTATTAAGTCATCAGCTCAGAAATTTTGAATTTCACCAATATCAACAGTTTGTATTACGACGTATCTTGCGAATTTATCCTGCATACTATGTCGCACTAGCTTTCTCTGCTACTTTGTTAATCTATATATCACATTATCATCCGGCAACTTTAGCACAATATGGTCTAACTCCATGGTTTTATATCTGGTCACGTAGTAATTTTGATACTTCAATGTGGTTGAGCTCATTAAGCTTGATTAGCCATGAGGGAAATAGTTTGAATGTTGCAACTTGGAGCTTATTTTATGAAATGTGGTTATCATTAGTTTTTCCATTATTAATCATATATTGTATTCGTAGTAAATGGATAATACGCTTAACAATTCTTTGCTCATTAGCAATAGTTAGTTATTACTTTTGGCGCTTTGGAAATTTTTTAGATAATCAATGGCAAAGTATTATCTATTATGGCTGGTATTTTATAGCTGGAATGTACTTATATCACTACAATTATCGCTTAAAGTTTAGTGCTTCTTGGCTTTGGCTAATAATCGGCTGCGCTTTATATTTCAGCAACTACCTACTTTTTGGTAAAATAGCGAGTAGAATGTTTCATGAGATACTAATTGCTATTGGTAGCTGTCTGATTGTGATTAATTGTCTGTATTTTGCACCACTAAAACGACTGCTGAATATAACGTTATTTCGCTTTTATGGCAAAATCTCATATTCATTGTATTTATTTCATTTACCAATAATCTACGCTTTGGGGTATCTCTATCTACCTCATGGTTCATTATTGGTAGTGAAATTTTTGACGATCATTCTTAGCACGCTAATTGCGTGGATAAGTTATGTCCTTATTGAACAAACTTTTATTAAACTGGCAAAAAAATATGTCAATTAAATCAATTCCTGCAAAAAACTATAAACCATGGTCAATCATTTTGCTGATAGCAGCAGTTGCTATTTATTTTTTTTATATGCATGAGCGCGATCACCGAATTGCTGATAAGGTTTATCAACAATTGCTCTCGATTGACATCCAGCTCGACCAGTTACAAGAATCTGCAACAGTAATAAAAGCAGAAAAAGAAACTAATTCAGATCTCGCTCAGAGTATAAAAGCATTAACTAAGGATAATATTGAAACCAACAAAGCATCAGTCATTGCGATGATAAATAAAGTTAGCTATAATGATGACGTAAAAGCGCAACTATTATCACTAATCACAGCAACTACTAGCCAAAATTTTAAAGTGCAGCGTAAATTGATCATTAAACAATTACGAGAACTTAAATATCAATATAGTTTGGAGGTTCAACAGTTTAATAACAAAATTGATCAGATTACAGCACAAGTCGCTCAATTAAAAGATCAAGTTGCAAAAATAAAGAGTGATGATTTACAAGACTTGGAAAGTGCAAAGCTAAAATTCATTGTCAAAAAACTCAAAACTACTATTAGCGATATGCACGAATCACTAGTTACTGAAATCGTTGACGATGTGATTGATAAAGCCGAGAGCAACGAGATACCAGATGATGAGAATTAATTACAAAAATACAAGAATTTATTAAGGACTAAATAACATATGACTGAAAAAATTATGAACAATGACACACCAGCTGCAGGAAATTTTATTCGTGCCATCGTTGAAGATGATTTGAAAACTAGCAAACATAGCCAAATTATTACCCGTTTTCCGCCTGAGCCAAATGGCTATCTTCATGTTGGGCATGCTAAAGCATTGTGCCATAATTTTGGCTTAGCTGAGGATTATAACGGAGTATGCAACTTACGTTTTGATGACACCAATCCAGAAAAAGAAAATGATGAATTTGTAAAGGCAATTCAGGATAATATTCGTTGGTTAGGATTTACATGGAATGGTGAAGTAAAATATGCTTCGGATTACTTTGATAAATTATACGAGTTTGCGCTATGGTTTATTGACAATGATTTAGCTTATGTTGATGATCTAACGCCCGAGCAAATGCGTGAATATCGCGGAACACTAACCTCCCCTGGCAAAGACAGCCCATATCGTACTCGAAGTGCAGCAGAAAACCGTGATTTATTTACTCGAATGAAAGATGGTGAATTTGCAGATGGGGCAAAAGTATTACGCCTGAAAATTGACATGAGTTCACCGAATATGAATTTACGCGATCCAGCGATTTATCGAATTAAACGTTTCCATCACATTCGTACTGGGGATAAGTGGTGTATTTACCCAATGTATGATTACACTCACTGTATTTCTGATGCTTTGGAGTCGATCACCCACTCGTGTTGTTCGTTGGAGTTTGAAGATCATCGCCCGCTCTATGATTGGGTCGTTGACAAATTATTCACCGCTGGATTATTACCTGCTCGCCCACGCCAAATTGAGTTCTCACGCTTGGTACTTAATTATACTATTACTAGTAAACGTAAGCTAACCCAGTTAGTTAGTGAAGGTCTGGTATCTGGTTGGGATGATCCACGGATGCCAACTATTGCTGGCATGCGCCGTCGTGGCTATACTCCGCAGGGAGTGCGTTTATTTGCCAAGCGTTGTGGAATCTCCAAATCACCAAATGTTGTTGATATTCCATTTTTGGAAACTGCAATTCGTGAAGAGCTAGAAAATAGTGTACCACGTGTAATGGCAGTCCTAAAACCACTTAAAATTGTTTTAACTAATTTTGTTGCTGGTGAAACTGGTTCGCGGAGTGCAGATTTCCATCCGCAACACCCTGAATTTGGTAGCCGTTTATGCGAATTAACCGAAGATATTTATATTGATCAGGATGATTTCCAAGAAATACCTGAAAAAGGCTTTCAACGCCTGACTTTAGGTGGTGAAGTACGTTTACGCCATAGTTATGTAATCAAATGTGAGGAAGTAATTAAAAATGCGGACGGTTCAATTAGCGAATTACGCTGCAGCATTGATCCATTAACTTTGGGTAAAAACCCTGAAGGGCGCAAGGTAAAAGGCGTGATTCATTGGGTTAGCGCAACTAAATCAGTTGCCGCGGAAGTTCGCTTATATGATCGCCTATTTAGCGTAGAAAACCCTGATAATGTCGAAGGACATGATTTTAAAGAATTCATTAATCCGCATTCTTTAGATGTTAGCACCGCATATATCGAACCATCAATATTGAATGTTAAACCTGAGGATCGCTTTCAATTTGAACGGGTAGGTTATTTTGTTGCTGATCGTTATGATTGTGATGCCACAAAAGGTAAACTAGTATTTAATAAAACCGTGGGGCTAAAAGATAACTGGAAAAAGTAATATATACTCTTCGTCTTTGAAACTTGGACTTTGTCGGATTTCAAAAAAGACTCCTTATGTAGTTCTAACTACACCGCGTCGTCTTTTTTTTCAACCCTTCGCGCCCAAGATTCAAATACTGTGAGTATACTTCGTCCCGTATAGCTCATAACAGGATAAAAATGAGTCATTTGATCTTAGAGGGAATTCTAAAGCAAGCTGGAATAAATGCTCCATCATTAAATCATATTAGTCTTACAGGGCAAGACCCAATCTTGCCTAGTCCTTTTTTGATTGGTGAAGCGGGTGCAGCAGCTCTAGCTGCAATTGGTTATGCCGCGGCTGAATTGTGGCGTTGCAAAACCGGAAAGCTCCAAAATGTGGAGATTTCAGTCCGAGATGCAGCAATTGCTCAGCGCTCACATCAGTATCTGCGAGTAGTTGATGGTGTAACAGAAGACCTATGGAGCCCATTGTCTGGTTTTTATACCACTTTAGATAAGCGAAGTATTCAATTTCATTGCAATTTTCCTCATCATCAGCATGGTGTGCTCGATTTTTTAGGCTGCGAAGCAAGCAAAGAAGCGGTAAGTGCAGCAGTTAAAAATTACTCTGCAGAATATTTAGAAAACGAACTCAATGCACGTGGCTTGTGTGCCTCAGTAGTTAGGACAAGAGATGAGTGGCTACAACACCCACAGTCATCAGCTATCGCACAATTACCACTCTTTGAAATAATCAAAATCGCCGATAGCCAACCCAAAGCTCTTCCTGATGGTAATTATCCTTTATCTGGGATAAGGGTTTTAGATTTAACCCGAGTATTAGCCGGACCTGTTTGTGGCAAATCTTTAGCCGAACATGGTGCAAATGTAATGCGTATTGCCAGCCCGAACCTACCATTTATTTTGCCACTGGTAATGGACACTGGATTTGGTAAATATGCCGCACATTTAGACCTTGAGCAAGATCAAGATAATAATAGGCTCCTAGACTTAGTTAAATCAGCAGATGTATTTCTTCAAGCATATCGACCAGGTGCACTTGCAGCCAGAGGATTTTCAATACAAGAATTAGCACAGATCCGCCCCGGGATTATTTATGTTGATTTAAGCGCCTACTCACATCAAGGAGTATGGGCACATCGTCATGGTTATGATAGCTTGGTACAATCTGCGACTGGAATTGCCGCAGAACAATCACAAGGGGCAAATATCCAGCATTTACCAGCACAATCACTGGACTATATAACGGGTTATCTGGCAACACTTGCTGTAATGGAAGCAATAAGGCGGCGTTCAATTGATGGTGGGAGTTATTTAATTCGCTTGTCATTAGCACAAACTGCTCACTGGTTTAACAATCTTGGTCGAACTGCTGCTGAATTTAAAAACTGTCACAACCCAGCCGCTGCAGAAATTCAGGATTTATTAGTTAAAACCCAAACTCAATTTGGTATCCTTGAGCATTTGGCGCCAGTACTCAAAATGTCGGAAACACCGATACAAATCGGAAGAGGCTCAGTTCCGTTAGGTTTTGATCCTGCGCAATGGATAGGTTAATTTTTGTCAACTATGTCCTAGGCACTATTTACGCATAGGTGCTATGCAAAAACAGCTCTATCCAAACTAAGCATATTTTGGCACAATACCCTATTCGATATAATTTGAATTTTATCTTATCCGCCTTTACAAAAGAAAGACTTTACCATGAAATATATAGGAATAATGTCAGGGACTAGCCTAGATGGAATTGATGCAGTACTATGCGAATTTGGCGTAGAAAACAAATTACAAGTACTCGCGAAAACGTCATTGCCTTTTGAACCTCAGTTGCAACAAGATTTACAAGCCCTCCTACGTAGCTTTAGTTGTCACCTTAAAGAGTTTGGTGAGCTTGAGGTACGTTTAGCAATTAACTATGCCCAAGCTGTACAACAATTGTTGGATAACTCAGGAGTTACCCCACAAGAAGTTAAAGCCATCGGCTGTCATGGGCAAACTGTCTTTCATGATCCGTACAACCAATATCCGTTTTCGCTACAACTAGTTGATGGCAATAAATTAGCTCAATTAACCGGAATTAATGTAGTCTGTGATTTCCGTCGCATGGATATGGCTTATGGTGGACAAGGTGCTCCGCTAACTCCAGTATTTCATCATTATTTTTTATCTTCTAATCGTACTCGCGTAATATTAAATCTGGGCGGTATTGCCAATATTACAATCTTAAATCCAAAAACTAGTAAAGTTATTGGTTTTGATACAGGTCCGGCAAACTGCTTGATTGATCTGTGGGTTCAGGATAAATTTGGCGTAGAATATGACAAAGATGGACTACTTGCAACACAAGGGAAAATTATTCCCACGCTATTGGAGCAAATGCTTAAAGACGAATATTTCAATCTACCAGCACCGAAAAGTACTGGTAAGGAAATTTATCATTTAGAATGGATCAAACACCAACTGATTACTAATAATCAAACCGATGCTTCCGATTATGATGTCTTACGTACTTTGGTCGAATTAACCGCTAAAACAGTTGCTGATGCTATTTGTGCCCATGCAAAACCATCAGAAGTAGAGGCTATCTATGCCTGTGGCGGTGGCGCATACAATAGATTCCTGTTAGAACAAATTGCTAATAATAGCGCTATTACGGTTCGTACTACTGAAGAAGTGGGAATTGATGTTGATCAGCTTGAAGCAATCGCATTTGCTTGGTTTGCCAAACGTCGGATTGAAAGACTACCTGCTAATTATGAAAGTGTAACTGGAGCTACACAACGTTGTATCCTTGGAGCACTTTATGAAGTTTGCTAGTTATAAATCACAGCTTATCGGGCTAACCATTATTAGCGGTGTAATTTGTGGTTATATTCTCGGCGTTATTGCATTGGTGTTGCCTAAACTGGTTATGCAGCAGTATATTACCAAGGAACAGGTATCACTTCACGTTGGCGCACTACTTTTAGGTTGTTTTATTGCAAGTATTTACACTGGCTCACTTGCGGATTACCTAGGGCGTAAAAAAGTTATCTTAATTACGATGCTAATTTTTATTATTGGTATCGTTTATTACATTTTTGCTAAAAATCATGTTAATCTCTACTCAGCCCGTTTTATTCAGGGAATTGCTTATGGGATGTGCGAAATTGTAATGCCTTTGTACCTAGTGGAGGTTTCTGAGACTAGGTGGCGTGGACAAATCATTACGGCGTTTAAATTAGCTAATACTGGTGGTGCATTGGTTTCCAGCCTGATTTGGATTTTTATTAGTGTCGCTTATTATCCATTAGCCTTTGCAGTTGCACTAATTATGCCATTAGCTATAGTTGGACTAGTAGTAAAACTACCTGAATCTCCACGCTGGTTGATTGCTAAAAATAAAATTAGTGAAGCAACCACTGCACTTTTTAGAATCAATTCACAAACTGCAGATAATGCTTTAATAGAAATTCAAAATGCGGCAGCTCAACAAGCGAGTGGTCATTTTCGCGAGCTAATGAAGCGCTCTAACTTAATTCCATTTTTAGTGATTCTCGCAGCCGTTTCTCTTAACCAATTAACGGGAATTAATGTATTCGTACAAAACAGCCTACAAGTTATGAAAGACTCAGGAATTCATTCCGATGTGGTTGGTTTATTTGGTAATATTAGTATTAGTCTGGTAAACTTTAGCGCAATGATTGCAACTTTGTTTCTAGTTGATAAAATTGGACGTAAACGAATTTTAATCATTGGTACCAGCGGGCTTTTAGCAACGTTATTACTACTCTTTGTTGCACATGCTATTTTACCGCAAGGCGAACTGGTTGGTTATATCACATTAATTGGTATAATCTTTGTAGTAGGTTTCTTTGCCTTTGGACCTGGTGCATTAATTTTAGTTATTTCCACTGAGCTACTGGCAACCAATGTCAGAGCACTGGCAATTTCAATAGCATTTACCGTAGGTGCTTTAGTCGGAACTTTATTTGTTTCATGGTTTGGCGCTTTAAGTACTAACTTGGGCTATGCAAAGCTATTCTTGATTATGGCTTTCTTTGTTTTCTGTTATTTGCTAATTGCTTTATTTATTCCTGAAACCAAAGGTAAGTCATTAGAGAAAATTAATTGGAAAAAAATAACAACTTAATTATTAAATGAGAAATTTGTGCAAAAATTAGATAAGCTTACTAAGCGTAGGATTTTATTTCTGCTAACTGCAATGTTCTTTCTGGGGGTTTCCGCTACAGATATTTACATTGCATCATTGCCACAAATGGTTGCTGATTTTCATTCAACGCCACAAACTGTCAATCTTACCCTCTCAAGCTACAGCATCGGTATAGCATTTGGAGTCTTATTTACGGGTGAATTAAGCAACCGCTTTGGGCGACGCAAGGTTTTACTTTGGGGCGTAAGTTGTTTTTCGACCACCGCGGGGCTAATTACCTTTGCCCCAACCATTTGGGGAATTATAATACTTCGCGTAATTCAATCTTTTGGCTGCGCCGTTATTCTGATTGTTCCACGCCTGATCCTTAAAGATTGTATGGATGAACGTGAACAAGTTCATGCTAATGGAGTTTTGTTAATGGGGTTAATAATTTCTCCCGCAATAGCACCTGTTTTAGGCGCGTATATCGCAACTTATTTAAGCTGGCATTACTGTTTTTTATTTAGTGCCATAGCTGGTTTTATATTGGTAGCAATAACTAGAAAAATACTACCAGAAACCAATCTCGAACGCATTTCCAGAATACCATCTTTACAGCGCTATTTAAAAGGCTATTTAAGCTTATTAAAAAATAGAATTTTCATAACCCTAACCCTTATTTATGCATCTGGCGTTGGCGCTTATTTTGCATTTATTGGAATTTCAAGCTACCTGTATATTGGCTACTTGCATATTTCACCGATCAAATATTCGTATGTTTTTCTTGGTTTATCAGCAGCGTACCTAACTGGCAATCAACTAATGCAATTCTTAAATCGTAAAAAAGCACCATTGGTAAATATTATTGGTATCGGGGTATATTCTACTGCCAGCGGCGTTGTCATACTGATTATTACACTATTTTTTGATAACCTAACTGTTATTGCGCTACTCGCCACCATCGGTGTACTTTTGATGCGCGTAGCCAATGCACTAATTAACCCGCCTACCCAAATCAAAATAATGAGTCACTTTCATACCCAAAGCGCACAGGCTTTAGGGCTGAATATGTGTATTGGGTTTTCGGTAAACAGTCTCGCAACCTATATGGTTACTATGCTACCAACCTATCCGCTATTAAGTTTTGTACTCACCTCAGGAATTTTTATCGGAATTTGTTTAGCCGCATATAAGCTTAATCATAAAATTATTAGTTAAATCTAACTACAAAATGTTAGAATCGCGGTAATCCTCCCATTTTTAGAGCAGTCTAAAAGTATAGATTCTTTACAGTCTAAATAATTACTTCTTAAATACTGGAGGCACACCTCCCAAGCTCATATGTGGTCTCACATTATTGTACATCCAGAGCCTCTGTGTCGATTGTTGTTTTACTTGCTCGATGCTCTGAAATAAGCTTTAGTTTAGTAATTCATAGCGTTTGGTTCGTTAAAATATTCAAAACCAATCTCAGTTCACAATAAATCGAATTCATTCTAAACTAGGTTACATGTCTTTAAATGGATTTGAGCCATCAAATCCCAGTCAAATAAAAACGAGGCTTAATTCAAACAAACTGCTGCAAAAAGCATCATAAACTGTTTTGACTTACAAACCACACAACAGCAATATCTTGAGAGAAAGTACCTAAGTTTTCTAGTATGATGCATTCAACTTATTGCTATAAAAGTCTCTATTTTAATGAAAAAAACCTATTAGATAAACATGCATATGATAGAATTATGAAACTAATTTGAGTAAAGGGGCTGGAGGGAAATGATAAAAAAACATAAGACAAATTTTAAGTATTTATCAATAATTACTTGTTGCATAGCACTTATAGCATGTAATGGTAGTGGAAGCAGTAACAATGGGAATAATGGCAACTTACAAATTTCCAATGTAACACCGGATGTGACATTTGGTGAATCACAAGCAATTACAGTCTCATTAGATAACTATACATTAACACAAAATGTAGCAGTTTCAGTTTCCTTAAGTAACAATAAAGCAACTATAGCACCTGCAAACTGCATATTAAATGCTAGTAATCAGAATTGTCAATTTACTGTAACTGCAAATATGACAGGTAGTGATGGGGTAGGTGATGTTCAATTAACGGCTATCTCAACTAACCAGCCCCAGCTAAAAGAAAGTAATGTAATAATTGTAGTAAATAAACCGAACTATATTGCGTTTTCCGGAGCCAATGAACTGTATTCATATGACGGTAAAAACTGGCTTTTAAAAGAATCAACAGGATTTGTTATCAATAGTGTTGCTTTAGCTAAAGATGTTTTTTCTCTATCTAGTTCTAGAAATTATGTTGCTGTTGGACAAACTGGTAACGGTAATAACAGTGTTCCACATAATCCTTTAGTAATAACTTCTGATGATGGTATTAATTGGAGTACAATTAACGAGGTAGTTAGTGAAAGTGATTCAGTAACACATTTATTTAATCTCAATGAAGTTAACGGATCCGTGCTGACTTCTGGGGTAGACCCTTCTTTCTCACGCCCGTTATCAAATTATTTTGGTGGGTATTATGAATCAAATGGTGTGACTTACTCTTTCGGTGGTCATATTAACTATAATGGTTATTCTATTGTACTATCACAGCAGTACGAAAGCGCAAATGTAAAAATGTGCTTTACTTCTCCCCAAAAATATCCAAGCGGTAGCAACGTGTACTATAACAACAATATATATAGTTATTTCACTAATGCAGAAAGTTCGTGTACTGGCACACTTGGTGAATCTAACTTAAATTCATATGTTCGTAGAAATGTCACTCGCTCAATATTTGAGTCAATAGATACTGTACCACAACTATCCACAACATATGGAATTCAAAATATTTCAACTGAACAGGATGGCTTTATCACGTATGGTGCAAGCAACGAATTTGTTTCGGATGGGTTAAGACAGAATGCCTACCCAACTATTTTATTACAAGACTTCCCAGCAGTAATATCACCTGCTAGTGCGACACCAATCTATATCGGAGCTGGTACAGATTATGAAAGCAAGTTCAAAGGTAATGTCATAACAGCTTTCTCAGCAGTACCAACACATAGTGATACGTACTTACCGTATGTTGGTTTTGTTAGCACGACTACAGGGCTCAAGCCATATGTGTTTACCATAAATTCTGATGGCAGTAATCAAAAGATAAAAGTGTTATCAATTAATGGTGATTCTAGTTATTTTTATGCAATACAAGTTGTGCCAAGCTTTTTGGGTGACGCATTTACCGTTATTGGAGTTGGTACCTCAGGTAATATTACAATATTAAATTCAACGGATGGTTTAAATTGGCAGCCAGCTAACGTACCAGCCGTTGCTGCTGATAGAGGTCACACTACAATAGCTCGTTAATATTTTTCTTGCAGACTAAAAAGTCTGACCAGCTTAGAAAGTACCTGAATTTTGTGTAAATCTGATTTCTGCTTCATTTAGAGATCAGATTTTTCGAAATTTGATTAATATTTGTTGATTGCCATAGCCCAGTCACAAATATTAATAATGGGTTTATTTTCCTGTCTTTTAAACCATCATGCAATTCAGGAGTAGAATTGCATAGCATGATTCAAGCGGACGATTTTGCCTCTTCCTGACTTCATCGTTAACACTGTCAATGACTGTAGAAACCTGCTCTTCAGATAGGTCTTGATGGTAAAGTTATTGCGAATATTGCGCATAGACATACCACAAGAGTACAAAGCCCAAACCGCATCATCGATGCCTTCAAGGCGCCACTTATGCTTTTAGATTGAAAAGGTTCACATTCAGAATTGCAATCTCGTAGAAGGCTAATTGGTAGATTACCGCTATTGGTTTTAATAGCTTTATTATAAATAAGTTATATTCCAAGCCCCGTAGTTTAATGTTCCTACATTGTTTATGGCTCAACACCAAGATTGTAAATATATAAAAAAAGCTTGCCTAAGAATAAGGTAAGCTTGAGGGCAATGGAAAAACTCACATCTTGAGAGAAGGTGCCCAAGTTTTCTGGTATGCTGCAGCATTGACTTGACTAAACTTCAGTTAATAATCAACCAAGACTAATTATTAGAAATCAATTTGCGGCCTTCAGAACTGAAGCTAGATAAGTAATTTTTTCTTGGTTTTCTGTCATAAGACGTGTCGCATACTGATTAATCTTTTCCATATTTTGAGATGATGTACTAGCTGTAGCAAGTTCATGACCGCCATCAGAGTTAATATAAACAAAATCAACGTTTAAACCATAATCTCGTGCTTCATGAATATATTCTTGAACTAAATCCGTGGAAAACTTTGCGCTAACTATCGGTGAATTTAGCAAATATTGGAATAAACCATAAGCACCAAATTCAGCCATATGAGTATGCCCATAATGATCTGAATCATTGCCCCCATTACCAATTAAAACAATTCGAATCTTTTTATTGGGAAACATAAACCAAGCATTGAGCAGCGCTATCTCTGCTGGATTATTTAAGATTACTCCAGGATCAATAAAAACATGTGTCTTGCCAGCAACTGAAAATTGCCGAGGAGAAAACAGCATTGGCGGATTAGATGCACCGTGAATTAAATCACGCAAGAAATAATTGGTGTAATTACCATTAATTGTAGGTTCCCAATTACGAATTACGCGCAATGAATTTTCAGAGACATCATAAACAGGAACCAAAAGATTATTATGTAAATCCGCCAGAGTACAATCTCCAAAATATCCTTCAAGAATTCCAAGCTTTCCCTCAGGCAAATAGAGCGGACCAAAGATCCCAAACAAGGTTAAAACGTAGTGATACCAAGGAGCACTAAACATCCGACGAATATTTTTCACATAATCACGAACCACATCTGCAGCACTAAATTTATAACCGCTATCACCATCAGGTACAGATAAAATGGCACAATTAATCGCTCCAGTTGATGTACCTGCCATAAACTCAAAAAGCTCACCAGTTTTCTTGCCCGTTAATTCCTCTAACCTAGTTAGAACTTGTAAAGGAACAATCCCACGCACTCCACCACCAGTGAGAACCAAGATATTGATTACTTCTTTATCCGCATATTTTTCACGAATTAACTGATTAGTTTTAAGGTTTGGTCGATCACCTAATTCTGGGGTGCGATCTACTATCACCCGAAGATACTTTTTAGTAATGTGCTTCAAATAAATGTAAACTAGTCCGATGTAACAGACTAGCACAATAAAGAAGACATTAAAAGTATTCAATTAGTTAAATCCATTGGCTGAGCTCATTAGTGACTGCTTTGCCGAATCAACTAAACCAACACCAAGTTTTTTGGAAATTTTATCCAGAGCGTCTTGCGAAGGAGTAAAATCAACCACATTTTCACTCTTGAATTGATCACGAGCAATGCTGTCAACCGTACCATAGCCATCAATAAGCCCCAGTTTCTGTGCATCTTGCCCAATCCAGTAACGCCCGCTGAATAAATCTGGATCATTACTCAGTTTAGTTCCACGACCACGCTTAACCGCATCAATAAACTGTTGGTGAATCTCATCCAGCATAGCTTGCTGCATCTTAGTTTGTTCCTGACTTTCAGGTAAAAATGGATAACCCATTGCTTTGTTTCGTCCAGAGATCAACAAACGACTATCAATGCCAAGTTTTTTAATTGCTTCAGTTGCGCCAAAGCCGCTATAAATTACCCCGATTGATCCAACTATACTTGCCGGAGCAGCATAAATTTTGTCTGCTGCCGCAGCAGCATAATAGCAACCCGAAGCACAAACTTCCTCAACAACAAAGTCAATTGGTTTGTTAGGATACAATTTACGAAGTCTGGTTAATTCATTATTTAAGATATCTGAATAAACGGGCGAACCACCCGGTGAATTAGCACGAATTAATACGGCTACTGTTTTTTTATCTTTCAGTGCGTCGGTCACACCCTTGATTACTGTTGCATAGTTTTTATTATCGCCATCAATTACACCCTTAAAATCAACAACCGCAACTTGTGGACCTGTTTTGGTGCTGTCTTCCACATCACTACCATAGTTTGCATATACAGCCCAACCAATCAAAACAAGCACAATCAAGCGAAAGAATACACGCCAACGCCGTGCTCTTCTTTGCTCTTTGATTGCCTCTAATAATACCTTCTGAATCGTCTCTTGTTCCCAATTGCTCATAGTCATCCTCTTTAATGATATAATTGCCGCTTAATAAGCTATTATTATATTACATAATGCACTTTGAATTCGGAATTTAGACAATAAAATAGCATAAAAATTTAAAGAGGGTTCTGCACGATAATGAAGAGGATTTTATTAGCATCAGGGATTTTTATTAGCATAAGTAGTTTTGCTGATCCAACGGGAATCTATATTGGTGGTGGTCTTGGGTATGGATCACAACAAGCCAATTATCTTGGTTCATCAAACACAGATGGAACGCCAGCACTTCGCGCGCAATTTGGCTATCAATTCGCAAACTGGTTGGATGCCGAGCTTGGCTGGAATTATCTTACTCAAGGCAGCAATTGGAATAATCTAGGTACACCATCTACAACAGTCTATGATTTTGCATTTCTACCAGGATTTACCCTTCCAGCAACACCAATAACCATTTTTGTGCGTCTCGGTGTTGATGCCGTCTCTGCTAACTTAAATAGTAGCTGGTATAATCAACTAATCAGTAACTCAACAACTAATTTTGAATATGGTGCTGGAGTTAAAGTAAATATTCCTGAAACAAATACATTTGTTAGACTTGAATACATCAACTACGGAGCTGCGCCAAATAACAACAATTCTAACCTAACCACAACTCCAACTGCAATCTTGATGACTGCAGCTTACGTGTTTTAAAACAATTTATTTCTGCTTTTTCAAGATCTGGCGGTTAGCCAAAAATTGCTCAGTAAAACTACTGAACTGCCCTTGACTAATCGCTTCGCGAATCTCGCTCATTAGCGTTAGGTAATAATGAATATTATGAATTGTATTTAGTCGCGCACCCAAAATTTCACCAATTTTAAATAAATGATGCAAATATGCACGTGAAAAATTTTGACAAGTATAGCAGCTGCAGCTTTCATCCAGTGGACGAGTATCATCTTTGTACTGTGCATTTTTGATTTTTACATCACCAAAGCGGGTAAATAGCCAGCCATTACGAGCGTTGCGGGTTGGCATAACACAATCAAACATGTCAATCCCTTTGCTCACCCCATAAACCAAGTCTTCAGGTGTGCCAACCCCCATTAAGTAATGTGGCTTGTGCTCGGGTAACATATCCTTCATTTCATCCAGCATCCGTTCCATCTCTTCTTTGGGTTCACCAACCGAGAGTCCACCAATTGCCATGCCATCAAAACCAATATTCATTAGCTCCGCCAATGAGTTCTCACGTAGATCATTAAACATTCCACCTTGAATAATTCCAAATAAAGCATTTGGATTTTTATACTCATCAAATGCCTTGCGTGAACGCTCAGCCCAGCGTAATGAAAGTTCCATTGATTCGCGAGCAGTAGCATAATCTGCCGGATAAGGAGTACACTCATCAAAAATCATCGCGATATCAGAATTAAGCACCGTTTGAATTTCCATTGATTTTTCAGGCGATAAGAATAATTTTGAACCATCAATCGGATTTTGAAAATGCACACCCTCTTCTTTAATTTTGCGTAATTTACCAAGACTAAATACCTGAAAACCACCTGAATCAGTTAGTATTGGTTTATTCCAGCCATTAAATTTATGTAGCCCACCAAATTTACCAATAACATCTAAGCCTGGACGTAACCATAAATGAAAAGTATTTCCTAAGATAATTTGCGCATTAGACTGTTCTAGTTCAAAAGGCGACATTGCTTTAACTGCACCGTAAGTACCAACGGGCATAAAAATCGGAGTTTCTACCACACCATGATTTAGATGCACACGCCCTAAGCGTGCATGACCATCTTTTTTTAGAAGTTCAAATTTCAACATATTATTTCCATTCTCAATATTATTACTATAGATTACTTAATATTTTTTCTCGCTAGCAAATTTCAAAGCAAACTGTAAATCTTTCAGGGGCTAGTTAACACTTATACTTCACTACGTGCAATCCAATTCTTTTGCGTATAGGTCAAAACTAAAATAGCAAAAAGTATCACTATAACCGCAACAATTGTGAGCCAGCTAAATTGCTGCCCAAAGATAAAATAACCATAAATCACACCAGTAATCACGGCTACTGCGTTGACCAGTGAGTAATAGACTGAACCAACCATTCGAAGTATAAAAAACAATAGAACGTAGCCAATCGTTGATAGTAATATTTCTAAAACAATCAACAGGGAATTAGTATCACCCAATGTCAACTCGTAATAACCACGATTAATTACAGCCAAGATACTTACGCACAAAGTGGAGACCATTAGCATCCATAAAGCATAATTTAAAACGCTCCCCTGTCCGGGATGAAAACGCGACAAATAAACTGCACTAAAAGCATAACTTAGTGGAATTAATAGCGCAAGATACAACCAGGCATTACCTAACTCCAGTGCCAAATCATGCTGAGAAGGTAAGATTATCATTGCTACACCTGCTATACCCAAAGCAATTAATCCCATACGTAGAAAAGAAAATCGCTCATCACGAAATATTAATGCTAAAGGGTAAGTAAAAATTGGGGCAATATTTGCTAACACCGTCAACAAACCAGAAGGAATATGTTTAGCGGCAAAATAAATCAACAAATTGGGAATAACGATACCAAAAATACCACAAAGCAATGCATAGACCACTCCAGATTTACCCAACCATAAATCACGTCGTAATATTTGAATAATCAAGAGCAGAAGAAAGGGACCAAATGATTGCCAAAAAGCATACGCATACGGATTAACCCCATGTGTCATACAATAGCCGGCAATAGCATAACCACTAGCCCAATCGACACCTAGTATAATTAGTAAAAATAATGCCACGTTTGTTTTTATCCGTAAATTGGTTCAAAAGTAAATAAACCCGCAAGATATCTGTCATGCGGGTCTAAAAAAACAATAACAAACTACTAGGCTAGAGTACCGTGACAGTGTTTGTATTTTTTGCCACTACCACATGGGCATGGAGCATTACGACTGATCGGTTGCTGTTGTTCACCTGAATTGTTCCCCAAAGTAGAAGAAGGTTCACGGTGAATATTACTTACAAGCGACTCATCAACATCATCAAAGGTATCTTCATTAGGAACATCATCCATACCTTGTAAGCGAACTGTGAAAAGGACTTTAACAATATCTTGCTTAATTCCATCTAACATTTGTGCAAATAAATTGAATGATTCTTTTTTATACTCTTGCTTAGGATCTTTTTGCGCATAACCACGCAAACCAATACCTTGCCTTAAATGCTCTAACTGAGTCAAATGATCACGCCAATAATGATCAAGATGCTGCAAGAGAACCCCACGTTCAAAACGTGTAGCTTGTGCATTAACAACCGTTTCAGCTACTTGGTTAAAAACCGCCATCACATCATCACGAGTACCATTCTCAGTAAATTTCTCCACAAAAGAAACTTCACTAGCACCACCATTTTGCAATACAAAGCCATCTAATGCAGCTAAATTCCACTCTTCACGGGCATCAGGCAACATAGTTGCTGCAAACTGTCCAATTTCAAGCCAAATCCGCGCTTTGAAATTATCCAATTTGGTATGATAACTATCAAGAGCAAAAGTAACTAGCTCCTGACGAAGCTCATTTTCATCAAAGTTAGGATTTCCTTCTATCTTTGCTTTTATCGCAAAATTCAGGTGATACTCATCCTTAAGAGCCTTTTCTAAGCCTTCCACATCCCACGCATCTTCCATTGATTTGGGTGGGATATAGGCATCATACAAGTCACCAATTACACCATTAATCATATTGTTGGTCATTGGTGATAGATCCTCAGAGGTGAGAACCTCATCACGCTGAGTATAAATTACTTTACGTTGTGCATTAGCTACATCATCATAATCCAGTAATTGTTTACGGATATCAAAGTTATGACCTTCAACTTTACGTTGCGCAGACTCAATTGAACGTGATAATAAACGATGTTCAATCGCTTCGCCTTGCTGCATACCTAAGCGCTGCATCATCCCACGCATCCGCTCCCCACCAAAAATCCGCAATAGAGAATCATCTAAAGAAAGATAGAAACGCGAAGCTCCATGATCTCCTTGACGACCAGAACGTCCACGTAATTGATTATCAATCCGACGCGATTCATGGCGTTCAGTACCAATAATATATAAGCCACCAGCAGCTAAAACCAGAGCATTGCGCTCTTGCCATTGTGTCATGATTTCATCAACCCTAGCTTGCTGTTCTTCTGCGCTTAAGCTACCATCAGCTCTAACTGCGGCGATCATTGGCTTAGGATTACCACCAAGAATAATATCAGTACCACGACCAGCCATATTAGTAGCAACTGTGATGTTACCTGGATATCCAGCCTGAACAATAATCTCCGCCTCACTCGCGTGTTGTTTAGCATTAAGTACCGAATGCTTCATGCCAGCTTTGGTTAACATACTTGATAATAATTCAGAATTTTCGACCGACGTAGTTCCAACCAATGAAGGTTGCCCTTTAGCCACACATTCCTTCAAGTCTTCAATAATTGCATTAAATTTATCTTCCGCATTCATATAGATTTTGTCATTATGATCTTTACGAAGCATTGGCTTATTAGTTGGAATAACAACAGTTTCCAAAGAGTAAATTTGTTGAAACTCATATGCTTCAGTATCTGCAGTACCAGTCATACCAGAGAGCTTTTTATACATCCGGAAATAATTTTGGAAGGTAATGGATGCCATAGTTTGATTTTCACGCTGAATTTCAACACCTTCTTTAGCTTCAACTGCTTGATGTAGACCATCTGACCAGCGACGACCAGACATTAAACGTCCGGTAAACTCATCGACAATCACCACTTCACCGTCTTGAATTACATAATGTTGATCACGGAAATAAACGTAATGTGCACGCATTGCTGCAATCAAATGATGCATGAGACTAATATTGTGGACATTATAAAGGCTATCGCCTTCTTTAATTAAGCCCATCTCGGCTAAAATCTCTTCAACCCGCACATGCCCAGCTTCAGACAAAACGATATTATGATGCTTCTCATCAACCCAGAAATCACCTTCAGTGCTGTCTTCAGCTTCTTGCTTAATCAGCATTGGAGGCACACTGTTTAGTGCACGATATAAATCATCTGATCCCTCAGCTGGACCAGATATAATTAATGGAGTCCGCGCTTCATCAATTAAAATTGAATCGACTTCATCGACAATTGCAAAAGATAATTTACGTTGTACTTTTTGACTGGCTTCAAATACCATATTATCACGAAGATAATCAAAACCAAATTCATTATTCGTACCGTAGGTAATATCGCAAGCATAAGCTTCAGCTTTGGCATCATGCTCCATATCAGGAAGGTTAACACCCACACTCAACCCTAAAAACTCAAACAACGGACGTACCGTTTCTGCATCGCGCTTTGCCAGATAATCATTCACAGTAACAACATGAACGCCATCTCCTGTAATCGCATTTAAGTACGCAGGTAATGTCGCTACTAAAGTTTTACCTTCACCAGTGCGCATTTCGGCAATTTTATTATCATTTAAAACCATCCCACCGATCAGCTGTACGTCAAAATGGCGCATATTTAGCACCCGTTTACCAGCTTCACGACAGACAGCGAAAACTTCAGGAAGAAGTTTGTCAATACTTTCGCCACCTTGATAACGTTTTTTAAACTCTTCCGTTTTAGCCTGTAATTCAGCATCACTTAACGGAGCAATACTTTTTTCCAATGCATTAATTTGTGCTACTATGCGGAAATATTGTTTTAATAGACGCTCATTACGCGTTCCAAAAACTTTATAGACTAATTTTTTTAGCATATCTTGATCTTATTCTTATCTGGTTATGAGGGCTTACCCTAGGTTAATGTCTGAACAATTTTGACATAAGCGGCTAATTTTACCATAATTCAATAACAACTAGCCAAGAAAGAAATTTACCACGTCTCGAGCAATCATTCTAGGGTTAGTATGAAGGAAAAAATGCCCGCCATCTGGATAAACTACTAACTTAGCATTAGGAATTGAATTAGACAGCGCTTCACAAGCAGAGCGAGGCACAACTAAATCATTGCGCGCCCATAGTACGAGTACGGGAAGTTTAATCAATTCCAAAGCTTGTGTATCAACACCATGCCACGCCATGACGGCATAATCTTGCAACTCTTTAGCATCGAAATTAAAACGATAATGGTAGTCGCTGATTGTTGGCGCTGATTGAGTGATGATATCTTTTAATATTTCGCGCGGGGGTCTTGAGAAAAACATAGCATAGAGTTTGGTACGAAATTCATTTGCTGGGATATGTTCGCTATTGGCAACTAAGTCAACAAAATCAGGACTGGTATAATTGGCATGAGGCATTGTCGCAAGTAACGTAGCCCCACCCAACAAATCAGGAAACTGTTGCATAATCGTCTGAGTTATCATCCCGCCCATTGACCAACCAAAAACTAACGGGCGAACTAGCCCTTTAGCCTCAATAAAATCAACCACATCTTGCGCCATTCCTTGCATGGAATACTCATTACGGGAGTCAGACAACCCTACTTTACGATTATCCAGCATATAGACACAATAATGTTTAGCCAACTCATCAACGAAATGCTTATTCCAGTGATAAAGTGTTCCAGAATATCCCACAATCAGGAGTAGTGGTGCACCACTACCCACCTGACAAAACCCAACCTGTCCATTTTTAGTATTGACTAACTGATAATCCAGAACTACTTCTAAAGACATATAGCCTACTTACCCTCAAAAACCGCGAGGTATCCAGACATTGCTTTGTCTTTATCCCAGCCTTTGATGGCATTCCAAGCACTCCATTTAGCACGCTCAACCATATTTAGAACACTCGGGCACTCACCCTGAACATCTCCAACTGTGGCTTGCTTGTAAAAAGCATATAATTTTAATTTTTGCGTATTGTTTGGCTGAAAATCAATGGTTGCTTCACGTACGGCAGTTACCATTTCATTAAATTTTTGTTCTAAATCACTCATTCTTTATCTCCATTTAATTAGTTGTATTCCAAGACGGATGGGCATTCTTCGGACCTAGCTCATAAGGGCTAAATTCATCAACTTGAATTACTTCATCTGTATATTTAGCGCTTAACTCCAATTTTTCAAGCTCTTCCTGTGTAATTATCCCAAGCTCTAATGCTTTGGCAGCATTTTTTGCTGGATTTGCTTTAGGTAAAAGTTTATTTTTCATTGCCTGAATAATTTTAGCTTTAACTGGTGCAGCAGCGAGAGCGGCTTGGAAAGCTTGCTCCATCCGCCCTACCGGATCATCCATTACTGGATTTAGATAAATTTCACGTTTAAATTGTTGACGTGTTTCACCGTCACTAAGTAAAGCTTTAGCAATCTTATGCTCCAAATAGTCGCTAGGCGCACGATGTGGTAAACCATATGGAAATAAAGCAAAGCGATAAAATTTCGCCAAAGGTCGCACTGAAAAATTAGCCAAAGTATCAACTAACGCCTGTTGCGCTAGATATAAACAATTCTCTAATGACCATTTAATAAATATTTCATCAGCAGCAGGCTCACCTTGATCTTTAAAATATTTAAGCGTTGCACTTGCCATATAAAGGTAGCTCATCGCATCACCAAGCCTAGCAGAAATCCGCTCTTTAACTTTAATATTACCATTTAATACGATTAGCACCATATCACTAACCACGGCAGCCGCTGAAGATAGCCGCGTAATCTGTTTATAGTAATTATTAAAGCGAGAAGAATATCCAGCTGCAAATTTACCCGCCGTGAAAGCATGAAATAAAGCACGGGTTTTATTCTGCGCAAAATAGCCGATATGCCCAAAAATAGCTTTATCAAATTCAGCTAAGCCATTTTCCTGCATTAGTGATTCATAAATCTTACGAATATATGGGTGACAGCGCATTGCACCTTGCCCAAAAATCATCAGATTACGCGTCATAATATTAGCGCCCTCAACCGTAATCGCAATCGGCACTCCCTGATACATCCGCCCTAGATAATTATTCTGCCCCATAATAATCGCACGTCCGCCATGAATATCCATTGCCCAATTTAAGACAATACGACCATTCTCAGTTAAATGATATTTGGCAATTGCTGAAGCAACCGATGGACGAATTCCGCCATCAACCGCAGCAACAGTAAATTGGCGGGTAGCATTCATCATATAAGTTAAGCCACCAATTTTACCTAAGCCCTCTTCTACACCTTCAAAACTACCGATTGATACCTTAAATTGTTCACGTACTAAGGCATAAGCCGAGGTAGTTACGCTTGATAACAATGCATTGGCTGTGCCGCAGCCAGGTAAAGAAATTGCCCGCCCGATTGAGAGACATTCAACCAGCATCCGCCAGCCCTCGCCAGCCATTTTTTGTCCACCGATAACCCAGTCCATTGGGATAAATGAATCTTTTATCCGCACCGTACCGTTCATAAAGATTTGATCGAGTGGAAGCAAACGATTACCAATTTCTAAGCCAGGATGATCATGTGGTAATAAGGCACAAGTAATCCCAACCCGACCCACACCACCAAGTAAGCCATCTGGATCTTTTAATTGAAATGCCAAGCCAACCAATGTTGCCACTGGAGCTAAGGTAATATAACGCTTATCGACATTTTGCAAACGAATCCCAAGTGTAACTTTACCGTTAAACTCCTGCATACAAACAATTCCCAAATCAGGAATCGAAGTCGCATCAGAACCAGCAGTTGGTCCGGTAAGTGCGAAACAAGGAATTTCTTCACCACGCGCTAAGCGTGGTAAATAATAGTTTTTTTGCTCCTCTGTTCCATAATGATATAAAAGTTCGCCAGGACCCAAAGAATTAGGAACCATCACCGTTACGGCAGCAGAGCTACTGCGAGTAGCTACTTTCATTACAATCTCAGAATGAGCTGCCGCTGAAAATCCTTTACCGCCAAATTCTTTTTTAATAACTAAGCCAAAAAAGCCTTTTGTCCGCATAAAATCCCAGACCTCAGTCGGAAAATCTTTAACATTATGCGTTGCTTCCCAGTCATTAACCAGCGCACACAATTGATTCGTTTCATTAGCTAGAAAGTCTTGCTCTTCTTGGCTAAGCGTAAATTTTTGTAAACCATGCAGTTTGTTGAAATCAGGTTTACCTTGAAAAATATCTTTTTCCCACCAAGAATCACCAGCATCAAGCGCTAATTGCTCGGTTTCCGAAATTGATGGCAGGATTTTCTTCGCTCGATTATAGATTGGTCTTGTAACCAGCCCTCTTAGAAATGGTATATTGCCAAATATGATTGCTGCTGCAGTGATCATTGCCAGCAACGCATAAACAATTAAATTAATTGAAGCTCCAACCAAAGGATAAGCTCCAATAAAGTACGCAAGCATTACCAGCGACCATAGCCAAATTCGTGGCTTATGATAAATCACGAGTAAACTCAACAGCAATAAAACGATAATGAATAAGCAATTCATAATAATTCACCCCCATAAAAGCGTACTTAATCAATGCAAAAGCACTGAACCATCTAAGCCTTGTGACTCACTTTTCCGTACAATGTTAGAGTGTAATACATATGCTGATAAATTACATCATGCGATGCAAAATAAACACTTTTGCTTAGCTAGGTTTTTTGAGCTGATTAGAGCGTTTATCCTCTGCATTTGCGATTTGCATATGGTGGTGATTGCTTATTTCTTCTACCAAGTCCAACACGCTACGTTTATTACGTTCGTGACGTGGAATCTCAATAACAAATTCATCAGTAATTTTACCGGGGTTGCTATCCCATACTAAGATCCGATCAGACATCATAACCGCTTCTTCGACGTTATGCGTAACTAAAATCATCGAACGGGTTTTAATCTGTTCATTTTCCCATAACTCAGTTAAATCAGTTTTTATTTTATGGGCGGTGTAAATATCTAGCGCCGAAAAAGGCTCATCTAACAACAAGATATCAGGTTCTACTGCCAAAGCACGCGCAAAACCAACCCGTTGCTTCATTCCGCCAGATAGTTCTTTAGGATACATTTTTTCATAACCAGATAAACCGATCAAATCGATCATTGTTTGGACTTTTTGCATAATTTCAGACTTAGTTAATGCACTACTTTCTAAGCCTAATGCTACATTTTCAAAGACTGATAACCACGGCATAAGCGCGAAATTTTGAAATACCATGCTCATATTATGGCTTGGTGCATCAACAATATCACCTTTGCAAGTCACCCGACCACTACTAGCGAGCATCAAACCTGCCAGAATACGCAAAAAAGTTGATTTGCCAGTGCCTGACTTACCTAAAAAAGCAACGATTTCCTTATCGTAGATATTTAAATTAATGTCCTCTAACACCTTGAGTTGGTGATTATTATCAATAGTGAATGATTTGCTGACATTTTCAGCCTTAAGTAAGATGTTTTGTGTTTGCATAAGTATATTTCCTATTCTTTAGACTTCTTGCCTAACTTACGTATACAAGAAGTTTTTTATATTACTGATGTTATTGGTAAATAACTACCTTGTTAAATTACTAATTGATACGGTATTTGGTTTCAGCCATTTTATATAATGGCTTCCACACAAAAATAATGCATAGCGCAACCATAAAGCACATCACTGTACAACCTAGCGCAGCCTCAGCTAATTGATTATTCGTGGTGGTATCAGCAATAAACGCGCCCAGTCCGGTTGCTGCTTTAGTAGTTTTACCCCAAGTGATTAACTCTGAAGCTATTGCAGCATTCCATGCACCACCAGCAGCAGAAATAATTCCAGTTACAATATAAGGAAAGACCGCAGGAATCATAAATTTGCGCCACCATAATCCACCGCTAAGATGAAACATGCGGCTGGCTTCAATCAGATTATGTGGCAAAGTTGAAACGCCAGCAACAACATTAAATAAAATGTACCACTGCGTCCCTAGCATAATCAAAAAGATTGACCATACACTCAGACTTTGATGATAACTGATTAATAGAATCGCCACCAAAGGATAAAATAAATTGGCAGGCAATGCTGCTAAAACTTGGATAATTGGCTGAAAAAATTTAACTAACTTTTGATTTAATCCAATCCAAACCCCAAGCGGAACGAAAATCAGGATGCTTAATCCCATTGCCGCAAATACGCGAACTGCGGTTAAAGACATGAGTAATGGCATTTTAATCAAATCGGCCTTAGGTAAAAATTGCCACAGCAGATAGCCGTAGTAACAGCAACTACAAATTACCAATAAATACCATAATCGTGATACTAAAAATGATCCACTGCGACTAAATTTTATTATTTTGTTCAACTTCAATTTCAGACATAAATTAGGCAAACCATAAACCCAAAAATGTGCAAAAGATTTTAAGCCACGACTTAAATACAGCGAAGAATGTGAATGACGAATCAATGAGTAAAACCATGAGGTATTTTGGTTGCTACTTGCAGTATCTTCATACTTAAATTTATGTACCCAGCGCACTAATGGACGAAAAATTAACTGATCTAGTAAAACGATATTTAAGATTAATGCCAAAACAGAATAGAGTACCGCAGAAGTATTGGCTTGGCTTAAAGCCTCCGCCATAAAAGCCCCAACACCGGGTAATTCAACAGTATTAGTTTTAACTGGAATTGCTTCGGTTGCCAAAATTGCAAACCACGCCGCAGATTGCGAAACCATAGTATTCCAAAGTAATCCCGGCATAGAATACGGACATTCAATCCGCCAGAATTTACTCCATGCATTCTGGTGAAACATATCCGCAGCCTCATTTAATTCAAGCGGAACGATTCTAATTGTCTGGTAAAAAATCAGCATCATATTCCAAGCTTGCCCAGTAAAAACACCAAAGATTGCCGCACATTCTAAGCCCATGATATTGTGTGGAAATAATGCAATAAACATAACGGTGGTAAAGGTGAGAAAGCCTACCAGTGGAACTGATTCCATAAAATTTACAAATGGTAAAATAATCCGTTCTGCTGCCTTGTATTTGGCTGCCATTACGCCAAAGATAAATGTAAATAGCAGAGAAAAGGCCAGCCCGAGCAATAAACGCATGGTTGTACGTAATGTATAATAGGGTAGTAAATGTGGGTCAAGGCTAACAGTCAGTGGTGTATGGTTAATTTCAAAACTACCATGCATATCATGCCAGCCTTTAAATAGCAATGCTGCGATTACCACAATTAAGCCCCAGAAGATTACGTCATTTAACCAATGGTAATGATTTTTAGGACGTAGTTTATTTGCTAAACTAAAGCGCATTTTTAGTTCCTCCGAATTTATTTGGCACTATCAAATCAATGTCCATATGAAACATAGGCAATGCCAATAAATCAATAAGATCGTATTACAGTTGAGAGATTTTAGATTTTTAAAGTTTAATGAACACACCGGATATAAACTCCAGTGCGCTATAAAGAGGGAGAGTTAGCTCACCGAGGGCGGCATTAATTGCGCAATGAAAAATAAGTTTAAGATTAATTTAAGCATAACAAATCCAATTCGTAAGCAGTGATGGATTGTAGCAAGATCAGGATAGATACGGACATTTAGTTTACAACAAAATATATTTTTAAAATATATCAATATAAAACAATATGATGTTTCATAAGAATACCTAAATGGTTGGAGATGGAGAAAATTACTCTGTATCTGATATGCTATATAAGACATGTATTGTAATTTTGTTTTAAATATTTTGACTACTACCACTGAGTAGCATGATGCACATATATTATGTTCGGAGAATTAAAAACATGAATAAAGGTATTTTAGGAAATTAAGTTTTCAGAAATTTTACAGAAAGCCACGATCAAAGAGATCTTTTTCTGAACAACGTAATGCCGCCGCAATTTTTTCTAACATTTCAGGGCTTACCCATCTTTTCTGAGTTTCAATTAAGGCGATACTAAGCCAACTTACATCCATTCTCTCACTTAACTGCTCTTGTGTCAATCCTAGTTGAGCTCGCCTGTTTTTAATATTATTGGCTAATATTTTTGTTATTGGTATTTGTTCCATAGCTCGGATTTTATGTGAATTATGGCTAATTAGTTATATACCAATAGTATATAATAACAACTAAGAATAATTTTTTTTATTAATTCCAAGCCTCGAACTTTTATCAATAGCGCCATAAATTGAATTATTTCGTCACTAAACTTATCAAGTGTTGCAATTTGTTACTAAAAATCATAAAGATTTACAAAAATAAGTAGTCTGATTTAATAATGTTGTTCATTAATAGTCACGATTTAATCATCTGATTTATAGCGTAATATTTTGAATTGTAAATACTATTTTGATAATCGCTACTATCCGTTTGGAGAGTATCGAAAATTATCAATTAATCGTTAAAATACGGATGTCTACGAATTATCTATCTACATATAGCAATAAATAAGGCTTAAGAATGACAGATCGTGAGTTTTTAACCACATATCTCAATAGTTTTTATCTGCAATTTGATAATGATATAGCAGGGATTAAGGATAATCAATCACGTTATTTGCTAGTGACTCAGAAATACGCCGAATTATT
>ERZ650309.133-NODE-133-length-36438-cov-5.217354_pt1 | contig 36438 bp, 42 predicted proteins | sample MGYA00376245_ERZ650309 | MGnify/ENA primary metagenome ERZ650309 (study PRJEB26733, sample SAMN07839294) | wastewater metagenome | biome: urban; feature: wastewater treatment plant; material: waste water | place: USA: North Carolina | collected 2016-04-26 ... | reverse complement strand
CCTTGGTGTTGGAGGATGGCACTACGCTTACCATCGGCGCGGTGTCGATGGGCAACCCGCATGCCGTGACTGTGGTGGCCGATAGCGAGGCAGCACCCGTTGCCGTGCAAGGGCCCCAGATTGAAAACCACGTACGTTTTCCGCAGCGGGTGAATGCGGGCTTTATGCAGGTGCTGGATCGTCACAATATCCGTCTGCGTGTGTATGAACGCGGTGCGGGCGAAACATTGGCCTGCGGTACCGGCGCCTTTGCAGGTCGCAGCTCAACTCTGGTCTCGCTCCCTGCCGCCGACAGTACGACCGCGTCGCGCTCGACGCGCAACAATCGCTCACCGGACGGTAAAGCGTCGCCCTCATTGACGGCGACGAATCGCTGCGCAGAGCCTGCAGCCCCGGCGACTGAAAAGAACGCCTGCCGGCCGGCAACGCCCACCAGGCGCGCGGTGCCCACGACGGCCGGGGCTACCGCGGATGCACCTTCAATATTCACCGGGCTCAGCGCGAACGGCGTCCAGTCCGTCAGACGCTGTCCGTGACTGTCTGCCCAGAGGCCAACAAACAAGGCCAACGCCCAGCCGACCAACGCTGCGGCGCAGGCGGCCGCCAGCAATTTCGTCGCCTGCTCCAGCCTATAATTAAGGGTTGCGCTTTGCTTCACTCTGCGTCGGTCTACCTGATAACGAAATTGCCCCGTTTCCGGTAAGCACGAAGATTTTGCCTTGAATCCGTATCTCGCCGAACTCAACGACTTCACCTTCACGCGCCTGGCGCGTCTGCTGGCCGATGTGTCGCCGCCCGCAGGGCTCAAGCCAATCAATCTGTCCATCGGCGAACCGAAGCATCCGACGCCCCAGTTCATCCGCGACGCGATTGGTCAAAACACCGCCGGACTGGCGCAATATCCGCCGACCAAAGGCCCGCTGGCACTGCGCCAGACCATCGCCGACTGGATCAAGCGCCGCTTTCACCTGCCGGCACTCGATGCTGAAACCCAAGTGCTACCGGTACTGGGGACCAAAGAAGCACTCTACTCGTTCACCCAAACCATCATCGACCCGACGCGCCAACGACCGACGGTACTGGTCCCGAATCCGTTCTACATGGTGTACGAAGGCGCCGCCCTGCTCTGCGGTGCAAAGCCCTTTTTCGTCAATTTCGACGCGGCCGCCGGCGAATACGCGTGGGATGCGGTGCCGCAGTCGGTATGGCAGGATGTGCAACTGCTGATCGTCTGCTCGCCTGACAATCCGACCGGCGCTATCACCAATCGCGAACGCTGGCGCTGGCTGTTCGAGCAAAGCGACCGTTACGGCTTCGTCATCCTCGCCGACGAGTGTTACAGCGAAATCTATTTCGACGAAGGCAATCCGCCAGTGGGCGCCTTGCAGGTGGCGGCCGAGATGGGTCGCACCGATTTCCGCCGCCTGATCGCCATGGGCAGCCTGTCAAAACGCTCCAACGCGCCCGGCCTGCGCTCCGGGTTTGTCGCCGGCGACGCGGCGTTGATGGCTGCGTTCCTCAAGTTGCGTTCCTTCAATGGCTCAGCGATGGCCGGCACGGTAGTGGCAGCCAGTGTTGAAGCATGGAACGACGAGACACACGTTGTCGCCAATCGCGCGGCCTACGCGAAGAAATTCCGAGAGCTGACGCCGCTCCTGGCGAAGCACTTGCCAGTGACGATGCCCGAAGCCGCCTTCTATTGGTGGCTGCCGATTCCGGCCAGCTATCACGGTGACGACGAGCGCTTCACCCGCGAGCTGTTTGCTGCAACGGCAATTACCGTCATCCCTGGTTCATACCTGTCACGCTCCGGCGCCGATGGCGTGAACCCTGGCAAGGGCTATATGCGCATCGCGCTGGTGTCCGAATTCGACGAATGTCGCGAAGCCGTGCTGCGGCTCACTGAATTTTTGTCCCGCTCTGCGGCTGCCCCTGCACACACCGGCGCCAGCGAGCAAGTCACCGCCTGATCCGAACGAAGAAACCATGTCAGATACCTTGCAATCCATCATTGATAACGCGTGGGAAAACCGTGCGTCGCTCTCCCCGGCCAATCCGCCCAAAGATGTCGCCGACGCCGTTGAGGCGGTGATCGCCGACCTCAACAAGGGCCGCAAGCGGGTCGCCGAAAAGATCGACGGCGAGTGGGTGACACACCAGTGGCTCAAGAAAGCCGTCTTGCTGTCATTCCGTCTCAAGGACAACGCGATGATCCATGCAGGTGATCTGGCGTTCTACGACAAGGTACAGACCAAGTTTGCGCACATGAGCGCGGAACAGGTTGCGGCGACTGGCGTGCGCGTGGTGCCGCCGGCCGTCGCTCGCCGCGGCAGCTATCTCGCCAGGAACGTGGTGCTGATGCCCTCCTACGTCAACATCGGGGCCTACGTCGACGAAGGCACCATGGTCGATACCTGGGCGACCGTGGGTTCGTGTGCGCAGATCGGCAAAAACGTGCACCTCTCCGGGGGCGTTGGCATCGGTGGCGTACTGGAGCCGATCCAGGCCAATCCAACCATCATCGAGGACAACTGCTTCATCGGCGCCCGCTCGGAAGTGGTCGAAGGCTGCATCGTCGAGGAAAACTCAGTGCTCGGCATGGGCGTCTACATTGGCAAGAGCACCAAGATTTACAACCGTGCCACTGGCGAAATCAGCTATGGCCGCGTGCCGGCGGGCTCGGTCGTGGTTTCGGGCAGCTTGCCCTCCGCTGACGGCAAGTACAACCTGTACTGCGCTGTGATCGTCAAGCAGGTGGATGCGCAAACGCGCTCGAAGACGAGCATCAACGATCTGCTGCGCGGCGACTGATGTCTGTCTCGATCAAAACTCCGGCCGATATTGAAGGCATGCGGCGCGCCGGACGCATGACGGCTGAAATCCTCGACTACATCGGCCCTTTCGTCAAACCTGGCGTAACGACCGATGAGCTCGATGCTCTTTGCCATCGCTTCATGCTCGATGTGCAAAAGGGCATCGCGGCCAACGTCAACTACACGCCCCCGGGCCATACGCCATCTCCGAAGTCGATCTGCACATCAGTCAATCACGTCGTCTGCCACGGTATTCCAGGCGACAAGAAGCTGAAAGATGGCGACATCATCAACATCGACGTCGCGATGATCGTTGATGGCTATTTCGGTGACACCAGCCGCATGTACTACGTCGGCAAGCCGTCAATCGCCGGCAAGCGCCTGACTGAGGCAACCTACGAGGCCATGTGGCGCGGCATTCGCGTGGTCAAGCCCGGCGCCACGCTGGGCGATATCGGCCACGCCATCCAGAGCTTCGTCGAACCGATGGGCTACTCGGTAGTGCGCGAGTTCTGCGGTCATGGCCTCGGCCGCATATTCCACGATGCGCCAAACATCCTGCACTTCGGCAAGCCAGGCCAAGGCGATGTTCTCAAAGCCGGCATGATCTTCACCGTGGAGCCGATGCTCAACGCCGGCGCGCCATCGGTGAAGGTGCTGAACGATGGCTGGACCGCGGTGACCAAAGACAAGTCGCTCTCAGCGCAATACGAACACTCAGTCGGCGTCACAGAAGATGGCGTCGTGATCTTCACCAAATCGCCTGCGGGGCTGGACGAGCCTCACAAGCTGAACGCAACACCGTAAGAGGTCCCCATGGCGGGGCGCGGGGGCAAGACGAACGAACCGAAACCGGCGCCAGCGCGCGTCGAAGACGGCGAGCTGTTTGCGTTCAAAACAGATGCGCTGAGCGGGCCGATTCCACCGCTCAAAATCACCAAGCCGCGCACCAAAGCCGACAAGCCGCACTATCACGACCACCGCGCCCGCCTGCGCGAACGCCACCTGCATCATCGGGGCGTGTCAGCCCGGCTTCGAAGACTGCAATGGATCGATCGGCGATGGCTGCGAGGCCGAGCTGCTCGTGTCTCAGATGCACTGCGGCCGCTGCAACTCGCCGTGTGGCCCGCAACAGATGTGCACCTTCGGGCAATGCTGCCAGCCGCCGCCGCTCGGCCCGTACCAGATGACCTGCGCGATGTGTCAGGCCTGCAACGGCGTGCTCCAGTGCATCTGCAACAACGATCAGATGATGCCGGTGCCGGCGAGCCTGCCGCTGCTGGTGTCGGCCCTGGGTGTGATTGCCGCACGTCGCAGGATGAAATCCGCCTGACGTTGTCGCGTGGCGGTGCGGCGCTGTGGCGTCGCACCGCAGCGCCCCTCCCAAAACATCTTCTGTTCTAACTTCAGCGTGAGCGCGCGCCACGAAAATCAGGCGCTCGCTTTTGCATGAAGGCATCGATGGCCTCGCGATGCTCGGGTGAGCGGTAGCAGCGCTCGAGCGCGGCGAATTCACGGCGCTGGTCCACCGGCTCGCCGAGGCCGACGCCCGATTGCAACGGGCACTTCGTGGTCTCGATCGCGGCGCGCTGCGTGTCGCGATCGGCGCTGCCGGATGGTTCGGCGGCTCGTTTCGTTCGTCGACCAACCCGAGCGTCGGTGGGGATCTTCGAGCGGCGAGCGGCGTGCTCGAGGTGTGCCACAAGGACACGCAGTTCGATCCGCAGCGCCGCGCTGCTGACCAAGGTCATCGCCTCCGCGGTTGCCGAGGGTCTGCAGGCCCGCTCGGGTGCCAAGACCGAGGCCGAAGGCGCCGAGCCGCTCGCCGAGTGGGAGCAGGAACTGCTCGCCGGTGCGACCGCCGGTACCGAGGCTGACGCCGCCACCGAAACCACCACCACAGAAAGCTGAGATGGCTAACTACACCGCTGCTGACGTCAAGCGCCTGCGGGAGCTCACCGGCTCCGGCATGCTCGACTGCAAGAACGCACTGGTTGAGACCGAAGGTGATTTCGACAAGGCCGTCGAGGTCCTGCGCATCAAGGGTGCCAAGGACGTCGGCAAGCGTGCCGAGCGTGCCACCGCTGAAGGTCTGGTGGCCGCCAAGAACGGCGCGCTGATCGAGCTGAACTCGGAGACCGACTTCGTCGCCAAGAACGCCGAATTCCAGGCTCTGGCAGATCAGATCCTCACCGCTGCGGTCGAGGCCAAGGCCGACGACGTGGAGGCCCTCAAGGCCGCCACCGTTGGTGGCACCACGGTCGAGCAGCTGGTTGCCGACCTGTCCGCGAAGATCGGCGAGAAGCTCGAACTGCGTCGGGTCGCCTACTTCGACGGCACCGTGGAGACCTACCTGCACAAGCGTGCCGCGGACCTGCCGCCGGCCGTGGGTGTGCTGGTCGAGTACACCGGCGCTTCGGAAGAGGCCGCGCACGCGGTTGCTCTGCAGATCGCCGCTCTGAAGGCCAAGTACCTCACCCGTGAGGACGTGCCGGCAGACCTGGTCGCCAATGAGCGTCGCATCGCCGAGGAGACTGCCAAGGAAGAGGGCAAGCCCGAGGCCGCACTGCCGAAGATCGTCGAAGGCCGGGTGACTGGCTTCTACAAGGACGTCGTGCTGCTGGATCAGCCGTCGGTGTCCGACAACAAGAAGACCGTCAAGGCTCTGCTGGACGAAGCCGGCGTCACCGTGACCCGCTTCGTGCGGTTCGAGGTCGGCCAGCAGTAAGAACTTGGGTGGCGCACCAACTACCCAACTGAAAAACCCCGCGCAACCGGCGATCCCGGATGCGCGGGGTTTTACTTTTGCCGGGCTGTTACGGTCCTTACATGCCAGCAGTCAGCGCGTTCGGCGACGATGCCCTCGGTGACCTCGATACCGTCGGGTTGGTCGAATCCCTAAGGGCCGGTGAGGTTTCGGCGGCCGAATTGGTCCAGGCCGCGATCACCCGCACAGAGAAGGTCAATCCGGAACTGGGCGGCCTCGCCTACGAGGCGTTCGACGAGGCCACCACACGGGCGCATGCGCCGCAGCCGTTCGGCGGATTCTTCGACGGCGTACCGACATTCATCAAAGACAACGTCGCGGTGCAGGGCTGGCCCACGATGCAGGGCACCGACGCCTGGGCGCCGCGACCGATGGCTGCCGACGGCAACTTCGCTCGCCTGTATCGCGCGACGGGCCTGATACCGCTGGGCAAGACCCAGTTGTCCGAATTCGGCTTCAGCGCGGCGGCGGAACATCCTCGGCTCGGACCGGTACGCAACCCGTGGAACCCCGAGGTGACCGCGGGCGCCTCGTCATCGGGTGCGGGCGCGTTCGTGGCAGCCGGGGTGGTGCCCATCGCACATGCCAACGACGGTGGCGGCTCGATCCGAATTCCGGCTGCCTGCAACGGATTGGTGGGACTCAAGCCCACCCGCGGACGTCTGCCGCTGGACCGCGAAAGCCGGATGCCGGTCCAGATCCTCGCCAACGGCGTACTGACTCGCAGCGTGCGGGACACGGCGGCGTTCTACCGGGAAGCCGAGAAGGTCCATCGCAACCCGAAGCTGCCGCCGATCGGTGACGTCACGCGTCCGGTGGGCCGCCGGCTGCGAATTGCCGTGTGTACCAGTTCGATCGGTCACGACGCCAGCCCCGAGATTCAAGAGTTGACGGCCGGGGTGAGCGCACGGTTGGAGGAACTCGGTCATCGGGTCGCCACCATCGGAAATCCGGTGCCGGACAGCTTCCGCGACGATTTCCTGCTCTACTGGGCGTTCCTGTCGTTCGCCTTGGTCCGCGGTGGCAGGCACACCTTCGGGCCGAGTTTCGACCGAACCCGCCTCGACAACTTGACGCTGGGGCTGGAGCGGCTGGCATCGCGCAACCTCCACCGGTTACCGCTGGCCATTGCCCGGCTGTCGGCCTCGCGCCGGATCCCGGCGCGGCTCGCGCAGGACTACGACGTGGTGCTGACCCCGACGCTCGCCGACGTGACACCGAACATCGGTTACCTCGACCCGACGGCCGACTACGAGCAGATCATCACGCGGCTGTTGGACTGGGTTGGCTTCACCCCACTGCAGAATGGCACTGGGGCACCGGCGATTTCGTTGCCTTTGGCACAGTCGTCGTCGGGCCTTCCGGTCGGCATGATGTTCGGGGCTGCGGCCGGCCAGGAGGCCCTGCTGCTGGAATTGGCCTACCAATTGGAGGAGGCGATCGGCTGGCCGCGGCTGGGCGCCTAAGCTTCGGCCAGCACCCGCTGCTTCTGTTCGCCGATAACCTGACTGAGGTACGAGCCTTTCGGCCAGCCGTAGTACGCCGCGAAATGCAGTGCCAGTTCATCCATTTCGTCGAACGACAGATCCCCGCTCTTGAGCGCGGCGTACACGTGCGACATGATCGGGTACTGCGAATCCTGAAATGCCACGCACGCCACCGTGATCAGACGCCGCTCGCGCATACCCAAACCGGGCCGCAGCCACATCTCGCCGAACACGAAGTTGAGAATGCCTGCGCCGGTGTAGGGGTCGTCGCGGGTAGGTGCGAACGGGATGCAGTTGATGTCGCGGAAGGCCTGCTCGCCACGTGCCAGCCGGGCCTCGGGGTCGCTGGGGGTGGGCAGTGGCAGTAGTGGGGGAGCCGGGGCCACCGGTTCACCGCGCTCGGCCATGATGCGGGCCCACTGCGCGTCGACGGTCATGTTGAACATCGAGGCTTTGGGCCAACCCGCGTAGACCGCGAAATGCAGTACGGCTTCGTGCAATTCCTCGATCGAGATGTCGCCGCTGTTCAACGCGGCGTACACGTGCTGTTCCAGGGGCGGGACCGCATCGGCTGCTGCGACACAGGCCAGGGTGATGAAGCGGCGGTCGCGTCGGCTGAGTCCCGGACGGGTCCAGATCTCGGCGAAGACGAAGTCGATCAGACCATCGGAGATCGCCGGGCTGGCGTCGTCGGGTGCGGGGACCGTCATCACCGACGCGAATTCGGTGCGGCCCCGTTGGTGTCGGTTCATCGGATCGTCACTCCCGCATCGACTTTCATCTGCAAGCCCGTGACATAGCGGGCTTCGTCGGAGATCAGGAACAACACGGCGTTGCTGACGTCGACGGCCTCGGTCATCGTCACCGGCAGTGCATTCATGAACAACAGGCCCAGGTCTGGACGTTGTTCGACGATCAGCTGGTGGATCGACGGAGGTGCCATTCCGGTCGGCACTCCGGTGGGATGCACTGTGTTGACTCGAATATTCTGTGCGGCAAGCTCATTGGCGAGCGCATTGCTCAGGCCTACGACGCCGTGTTTGGCGGCGGTGTAGGGCGTGTGGAGCGGCGTGCCCTTGAGGCCCGCTGCCGAGCTGATGTTCACCAGCGCGCCGCCGCCGGCGTCGATGAGATGGGGGATGGCCGCCGCGCAGGTGTTCCACACCCCGATCAGATTGGTGTCGACCACCAGTCGCCACTGCTCGGATGTGGTGGTGTCCCAGGTGCCTGCGGTGAGGACCCCGGCGTTGGCCACGGCCGCATCCAGTCCGCCCAACTCGGCGGCGCCGGCGTCGACGGCAGCCTTGAGCGCTTCGGCATCACGAACGTCCACCACTTCGGTGACGGCGGTCCGTCCCTGTGCCGCAACCAGTTCCGCGGTTTCGCGCAGATCGGCCGGTGTGGACAGGGGGTACTCCAATCCTGCGGGGGAGGCGCAGATGTCGACGAGTAGCAGGTCGGCGCCTTCCTGCGCGAGGCGCACCGCGTGACTGCGGCCCATTCCTCGGGCGGCCCCGGTGACCAGTACCTTCTTGCCGGCAACCCGGCCCTCGCGTGTGCTCACAGCTTGTTGCAGAAGCCGGCGTCGACGGGGAAGGTGACCCCGGTGACGTAGCGGGCTTCGTCGGAGACGAGGTAGGCGATGGCGGCGCTGATGTCTGCGGGTTCGAGCATGTCCACGGGCATCGGGTTGGCCAGGTGCGGCGCGCCGTCGGGGTAGTTCTGGATGAATTCGGTCATCGCCGGATTGACGGCCATCATGGTGTTGACTGCGGTCGGGTGCACGGTGTTGACCCGAATGCTGTGTGGGGCAAGCGCATTGGACAAGGTCCGCATCAACCCGACGACCGCGTGCTTGGATGCCGAGTAACCCAGCCCGCCGCCCTGCATGCCGCCGAAACCGCGAAGGCCCGCAGTTGAGCTGGTGAACACCATGGCGCCGCCGCGGCCGCCGGCGATCAGATGGGGGATGGTCGCAAAAGCGGTGTGGTAGCTGCCGTCGAGGTTGACTCCGACGACGGCTTTCCACTGGTCCAGGTTTTCTTCGATGGACAGCTCGCGGAATGCCACCGGCGCGATGCCGGCATTCGCACACACGATGTCCAGCCGTCCGAACTGCTCGACGCCGGTGTCCACGGCGGCCTTCACTGCGGCGAAGTCGCGGACATCGGCGACGGTGCCGAGCATCTCGCGGCCCTCGGCGCGTACCAGTTCGATGGTCTCGTCGAGCTCGTCGCGGCCGGCCATCGGGTAGCCATTGGCGGCGATGTCGGCACAGATGTCGATGCCGATGATGTCGGCTCCGTCGCGTGCCAGTCGAATTGCGTGGCTGCGGCCTTGGCCCCGTGCCACGCCGGTGATGAAGGCGACCTTGCCGTTCAGGGATCCCACTGCAACCTCACTTGAGTAACCGTGTTACTGACATCCGCACAGTAACATCGTTACTGTGGTCGGTAAAGATGCGGCAGACCCGCTCATCGCGATCGTCGTCGAGATCCTCGACACCGAGGGTTATGACGCGGTGCAGCTACGTGAGGTTGCCCGTCGTGCGCGGATGTCCTTGGCCACCATCTACCGGCGATACCCGACCCGCGATGCACTGATCGTGGCCGCGCTGGGCTGGTGGATGGACACCAATCGCTATGCCTCGGTCGGCTCCGGACAGATTGCCGGTGAATCCGTCTACGACGGGCTCATGCGCATCTATCGGGCCATCTTCGAGCCGTGGGAACGGCATCCGCAGATCCTGCGCGCCTATGTCCGCGCGCAGGCCGGTCCTGGCGGAGATATGTTGACCCAGCACGGTTTCGACGTCGTGGTACCGGCTGCCGAGGCGGTGCTCGGTGAGTGCGATGAGGAGTTCGTGGCCGATCTTCGCGCCGTGCTCTCCAGTGTCATCTACGGCTCGTTGAGCAGGTTTGCCGCCGGAACGCTGGAGATCACCGAAGTGGTGCCCACGATCGATCGGGCGGTCTACTGGCTGACCAGGTCGCACGACGCCGTCGCGCGCTGATCTTTCATGACACGCCGGCCAGGTCGGCCAGGATCGACCGGAACTCGCGACGTTGAGCCGGCGACAGGTCGGCCAACAATCTGTCGTCCGCGGCCCGGACGCCGGCATCGGTCTGTGTCACCAGCGCGAGCCCGGCTCGCGTCAACTCCGTCGGGCGCGACCTACCCGATGCGACGGTCGACGGCCTGGCGATCAGGTCGCGGTCCTGGAGCGCTCGAACGACGATGTTCATCGCTTGTGGGGACACGCCGATCTCCCGGGCCATCTCGGCATTGGACATCCCTGGAAACTTCTCCAGCATTCGAAGGCAGACGAACTGGGGGAAGTTGAGGCCAAGGGGCTCAAGGACATTGGCTGTCACTTCGGCGCGCAGTAGGGATGCGACACGGTTCAGGAGGTATCCCAGCGGGGCATCGTCGCGCTCGATCATGTCAATCATGTTGACACATATCAACCTAGTTGATAAACCGGACGTATGGCGAGACCAAACGAAGTGATGTTCGAGACGGCATATCAGGGCGCTGCTCCGGAGATGGGCGAAGGTAATCGACCGCCGTGGAGTATCGGCGAGCCGCAGCCTGAGATCGCGGCCTTGATCGCGGCGGGCCAGGTGCACGGCGAGGTACTCGATGCGGGATGCGGGGAGGCGGCTACGGCCATCGCACTCGCCGAGCAGGGTTTCACCACCGTAGGGCTCGACATCTCCCGGACGGCCATCGACCTGGCCCGCGGCGAAGCTGCGCGCCGAGGGGTCCGCAACGCCAGCTTCGAGGTGGCCGACATCAGCGCCTTCACCGGCTACGACGGCCGCTTCGGCACCATCATCGACAGCACCCTGTTTCATTCGATGCCTGCCGAGCTGCGTGAGGGATACCAGCAGTCGATCGTGCGTGCCGCTGCGCCGGGCGCGTCGTACTTCGTTCTGGTCTTCGACCGCAACGGCATGCCGGACGGACCCGTCAACGCCGTCACCGCCGACGAACTGCGCGAGATCGTCGGCAGATACTGGGTGATCGACGACATCCAGCCGGCGCGTATCCACGCCAATGTCACCGACGGTTTCCTGGAGAACTTCAAGCAGTTCGCCGGTGGTGACGTCCGGGACGAGGGCACCGGCCGCAAGTCGGTGGCGGCGTGGCTGCTGTCTGCTCATCTCCGATAGCCATGACCTCGACGCGCCCCGGACACCCCAACGTGGCCGGGGCGCTTTCATGAGGCAGGATTAGGCGCTGCAAGACGTGGACGACCTAAGGAGTCTGATGGCAGAGCCAGACCTCGGGGGCCAGGGAGCAATCCGGCCGGCGTACACGCGAGTCGTGCTCAAACTCGGCGGTGAGATGTTCGGTGGCGGCCAGGTCGGCTTGGACCCGGACGTTGTCGCACTGGTGGCCCGGCAGATCGCCGAGGTGGTGCGCAGCGGCGTGCAGGTGGCCGTGGTGATCGGCGGCGGCAACTTCTTCCGCGGTGCACAACTGCAGCAGCGTGGCATGGAGCGCACCCGCAGTGACTACATGGGCATGCTGGGCACCGTGATGAACAGTCTTGCGCTGCAAGACTTCCTGCAGAAGGAAGGCATCGACACCCGCGTGCAGACCGCCATCACGATGGGTCAGGTCGCCGAACCGTACATTCCGCTGCGGGCACGTCGGCACCTGGAGAAGGGCCGCGTGGTGATCTTCGGTGCCGGTATGGGTCTGCCGTACTTCTCCACCGACACCACCGCAGCACAGCGAGCCCTCGAAATCGGCGCCGAGGTGGTGCTGATGGCCAAGGCGGTCGACGGTGTGTTCACCGCCGACCCGCGCGAGGTGCCCGACGCCCAGATGATCACCAACATCACCCACCGTGAGGTGTTGGAACGCGACTTGAAGGTCGCCGATGCCACCGCCTTCAGTCTCTGTATGGACAATGGCATGCCGATGCTGGTCTTCAACCTGCTCACCGAAGGCAATATTGCGAGGGCGGTCGCGGGTGAGAAGATCGGAACATTGGTCACCACTTAGTGGGTGTGGCCGGGTGAGCAACGGGAGATCGTGACCGGGGCGAGCGATAGCGACGGGAGATTGTGAAGTGATCGACGAGACGCTCTTCGATGCCGAAGAGAAGATGGAAAAGGCCGTCGCGGTGGCCCGTGACGACCTGGCGTCCATCCGCACCGGTCGCGCCAATCCGGGCATGTTCAACCGGATCAACATCGAGTACTACGGCTCGATGACCCCCATCACGCAGCTGTCGAGCATCAACGTGCCCGAGGCGCGCCTGGTCGTCATCAAGCCGTACGAGGCCAACCAGCTCAAGTCCATCGAAGACGCCATCCGCAACTCGGACCTCGGCGTCAACCCGTCCAACGACGGCAGCGTCATCCGCATCTCGATCCCGCAGCTGACCGAGGAGCGTCGCCGCGACCTGGTCAAGCAGGCCAAGGGCAAGGGGGAGGACGCCAAGGTGTCGGTCCGCAACATCCGACGCAAGGCGATGGATGAGTTGGCTCGGATCAAGAAGGACGGCGAAGCCGGCGAAGACGAGGTCTCGCGCGCCGAGAAGGACCTCGACAAGTCCACCGGTACCTACACGCATCAGATCGACGAACTGGTCAAGCACAAGGAAGGCGAGCTGCTGGAGGTCTAGGCCTTCCAGCTACTCGCGATTCCCGTGGCCACAGATACCACCCCGACCGGGGAGCCCAAGAAGACGTCGCGCGCCGGTCGAAACCTGCCCGCGGCCATCGCCGTCGGCGTGGTCCTGGGCGGCACCGTCATCGCCACGTTGCTGTTCGCGCCGCAGTTCTGGGTGCTGCTGGTGGCCGGGGCCATCGCGGTGGCCACCCACGAGGTGGTGCGTCGACTGCGCGAAGGCGGCTACGCCGTCCCGGTCATCCCGCTCCTGATCGGCGGGCAGGCCACCGTCTGGCTCACCTGGCCATACGGAACCGACGGCGCCCTGGCCGGGTTCGGTGCGACGGTGGCGCTGTGCATGATTTGGCGCCTGTTGTCCGGCGGGCTGTCGGCTGCGCCGGTCAACTACCTGCGCGACGTTTCGGTGACCATCTTCCTGGCCACCTGGATCCCGTTGTTCGGCGCATTTGCCGCGCTGCTGATCCACCCGCACTTGGGCGGACCCCATGAAGGCGCCAAGCAGGTGTTCTGCATGATGCTGGGCGTGGTGGCCTCCGACATCGGCGGGTACGCCGCCGGTGTGCTGTTCGGCAAACACCCGATGGTGCCCGCGATCAGCCCCAAGAAGTCGTGGGAGGGCCTCACCGGGTCGCTGGTGTTCAGCATCGCGGTCTCGGTGCTGTCTGTGCACTATCTGGCCGGCCGGCCGCTGTGGGTCGGTGTGCCGCTGGGCATCATGCTGGTGATCACCGGCACGCTGGGAGACCTGGTGGAGTCGCAGGTCAAGCGTGACCTCGGCATCAAGGATATGGGCACGTTGCTGCCCGGCCATGGCGGTCTGATGGACCGGATCGACTCGATTCTGCCGTCAGCTGTGGCTGCGTGGCTGGTGCTGGCACTGTTCGCCTGACGGTTTGTGCGACCGCACGTGAGTTGAGCCAGCAGGCCAGCGCGCCCAGTACCAAACCGACCGCGATACCGATATCCGGCCGCTGACCGAGCAGCACCCAGGACAGCGCACCGGCGATCGCCGGAATGACCGCGAACAACATGGCCACCGCGGCAGCCCCGTACCGATCGATGGCACGGACATAGAGCGTCATGCTCAGCGTCGCGTTGAGCAGCACGACGGCGCCGACCGCGAAGACTGCGGCGTGCGTATCGGTCACTTTCCACGGCATGAATGCGGCGAGAATCCCGACCGGAACCAGGGCGGCCGCGTTCTGGACGGCGGCGTTGGCGCGGAAATCGATACCGCGGCAGAACCGTTGCTGATAGACGCCGCCTGCTGCGATGGCCAGCAGCGAGATCACCAGCAGGACGATCACGCTGTCGACACCGCCCACGTTCAGCAGTCGCTGCGCGCAGGCCGCCAGGACCGCGAACACCCCCAGCGCCAGTGCGCCCACGCGTTTCGCGGTCAGCGGTTCGCCCAGGAACACCGCGGCAAGCAGTGCGGTGGCCACCGGGTTCATCGAGATGAGCACGGCACCCAGCACTGCGGGCGCACCGTGCATGAGTGCCAGATACAGGCAGCTGAATTGCAGGGCCTGGGTGAGCAGACCGCTGACGACCACATGTGCCAGCGGCCTACCAGTGGGCCATCTCACACCCGCGACCACTGCCCAGGCGGTCAGGATCAGTGCGGCCAGGCCGAAGCGGAAGACCAGTGTCGGCATGGGTGAGAGAGTCGAAACTGCCAGTGCCCCAATGGGATAACCCAACGCGTAGAGGAATGCCATGATCGATGCGGTGCGTGGTGGCATGGGGCCATGGTGAGCGGTCGACGGCGCCGGATCCACTGAATTTCGGTTGTGCGGTCGCCTCGATGCGATACTGGTGCCCGTTATGGCTGGATCTTTGCCCCTGGTTTTCGATGCGCCGCGCCGCGGTATGCCGCCGCGCCATCTCGCCGACCTCGATGCGGATGAGCGCATTGCTGCGGTGGCCGAGTTGGGCCTGCCCAAGTTCCGTGCCAAACAACTGGCCCATCAGTACTACGGGCGGCTCATCGCAGATCCGCAGGAGATGACCGATCTGCCCGCTGCAGTGCGTACCCAGGTGGCGTCGTCGCTGTTCCCTGAGTTGATCGCGCCGGTCAAGCAGATTCAGTGTGATGCGGGGGAGACGCGCAAGACGCTCTGGCGCGCGGTGGATGGGACGACCTTCGAGTCGGTGCTGATGCGCTACCCGCAGCGGAACACGGTGTGCATCTCGTCGCAGGCCGGTTGTGGCATGGCGTGCCCGTTCTGCGCCACGGGGCAGGGCGGCTTGAAGCGCAACCTGTCGACGGCCGAGATTCTTGAGCAGGTGCGGGCTGCGTCGTCGGCGATGCGCAACGAGCACTTCGGTGGAACTGCCGGCACCGCCGGCGGCGGCCGGCTGTCCAACATTGTGTTCATGGGTATGGGCGAGCCTTTGGCCAACTACAACCGGGTGGTGGCTGCGGTCCGGCGGATCACCGCCGCACCGCCGGATGGTTTCGGGATCGGTGCCCGATCGGTGACGGTCTCGACCGTCGGTCTGGCACCCGCGATCCGCAAGCTTGCCGACGAGAAGCTGGGTGTGACGCTGGCGCTGTCACTGCACACTCCTGACGATGAACTGCGTGACACCCTCGTGCCGGTGAACAACCGGTGGAAGGTCTCCGAAGTGCTCGATGCGGCACGGTATTACGCCGACGTGACCGGCCGGCGGGTGTCGGTGGAGTACGCGTTGATCCGCGATGTCAACGATCAGCCTTGGCGCGCAGATCTTTTGGGCAAGAAGTTGCGTTCGGCACTCGGGCCGTTGGTGCACGTCAATCTGATTCCGCTGAACCCGACGCCGGGCAGTGAATGGGACGCCAGTCCCAAACCTGTCGAGCGGGAGTTTGTGCGCCGGGTTCAGGCGGCCGGGGTGTCGTGCACGGTGCGTGACACGCGCGGCCGCGAAATCGCGGCTGCCTGTGGGCAATTGGCTGCCGAGGGTTAGTTTTCTCTGCGCCGAGTGTGCGCTCAGATCGCGTTCGGGCGGGTGATCGCGATCTATCCGCACGCTCGATGCGGCAGGCGCTAACCCGGAGCGTTCGTGAACCAGAGGTTCTCCTCGCGCAGGCTACGGCTGCGCCAACCGGCGGCCGTGCGCACCAGTTCGTGGTGGTAGTAGCCGCCGCAGGCGCTCATTCCGTCGACGCCGGGAAGCTGCATGGGGTTGTAGAACATCGCCTGTACCGTCGCGGTGTCGCCGTCGACATCGGCTTCGATGTTGGTGATGTAGTGCATCGACCACGGGATCACCCCGAAGTTGGCGGCGAACCAGTCGATGATCTCGTCGCGTGTGCCGACGGCAGCCCCGGCAGACGAGTAGTCGATCATCGCGTCGTCGGTGAACACCGTGCGGTAGAGCTCCCAGTCCTTGGTGTCGACGGCGCGCGCATACCGGTACAACAGGTTTGCGATCTCCAGCTGATCTGCGTCGCTCACTCGGGCATGCCGATCGTCTTGGATTCGAAGTACTCTTTGAAACCCTCGTCACCGTTGCGGCGGCCCAGCCCGCTCTGCTTGGAGCCACCGAACGGGCTGTTGATGCCGAAATGGCTACGGCTGTTGATGGTTACGTTGCCCGTACGCATCCGGCGGGCGATGTTCCAGGCCCGGTCGAGATCGGTCGAGGAGACCTCGCCGGACAAGCCGTAGATCGAGTTGTTGGCGATCGCCACCGCCTCGTCGTCCATGTCGTAGGGCGTGACGGTCAGTACCGGACCGAAGATCTCTTCTTGTGCCACTTGAGAATTGGGGTCGACGTCGGCGAGGAGCGTCGGGGCGACGTAGTAGCCGACCGGCAGCTTCTCGGGCGCCGCGCCACCGGTGACCAGCCGGGCACCCGAGGCGATTCCGGATGCGATCAGGCCCAGCACCTTGTCTCGCTGGCCGGCGCTGATCTGCGGGCCCTGCATGATGCCCGGCGTCCATGGATCGCCGACCGGGAAGTTCTCCATGGCGCCCTTGAGCATGGCAATTCCCTCGTCATACCGGCTGCGCGGCAGCAGGATTCGTGACGGCAGGATGCACGATTGCCCGCTCATCACGCACGCCATCATGGCGGCGATGGGTAGTGCCGAATTGACGTCGGCATCGTCGAGCACGATGTGTGCGGACTTGCCGCCGAGCTCCAGAAGCGTCTTCTTCACCGTCGGCGCCCCGGCAGCGAGAATGGCGCGGCCGGTGGCGGTCGACCCCGTGAACGTGATCATGTCCACGCGCGGATCAGCCGACAGTGCCGCGCCCACCTCGTTGGCATTGGAGACCACGACGTTGAAAACGCCTGCGGGAATGTCGGTTTCCTCGGCGACGATGCGTGCGTACTCCGTGCCGGACCACGGTGTGAGCTGAGCGGGCTTGAGTACCAAGGTGTTTCCGGCTATGAGGGCGGGTACCGTCTCGGCGATGTTGAGATAGAACGGCACATTCCATGGCGTGATGGCACCGACGACGCCGATCGGTTCGTAGGCGATCTTGCGTCGGGCCGGTCCCAGCGCCGTCTGGTGCAGGCCGTTGTCGGTGACGTATTCGAACGCCCGGCCATGCTCGGCCCAGTGCTTCACTTCGGCGATGGGGTCATCGATCTGCGATCCGGTGACGGTGATCGGACAGCCGACCTCGGTCACCAGGACGCGCCGCAGGCGTTCCTTGTTGCGGTCGAGCGCCTCGTGCAGTTGTGTCAGGCAGTGGTACCGGAACTCGAGATCGCGGCTCCAGTCGGTGTCGTCGAACGCGCGGCGGGCGGCCCCGACAGCACGGGCCATGTCGTCGACGGTGCCGTCGGTGGCCTGACCTGCCACCTGCTCGTTTGCGGGGTGGATGACATCGAAAGCCGCGCCGCCGCCGGTCAACTGGAGCTCACCGTCGATGAGCATGCGTGGGTCGCCCGCCAGGACGCCGCTGTCTGTCTGCACGTCGGTCATGACAGACAGCTTTACAAATTTGAGGGAAGTTGTCAGGTGGTTCGGGATATCCCGGCGGCGTGCCGCAGCTGGGCGAGGAACTGATCGTCGTCATCGCTGCGGACGATGTAGTGCGAGATGGCCACCCGGATCGCGGTCGCGGCCTTGAGTCCGGCATTCGGTCCGGTGAGCATCTTCTGCAGCCGAGCACGCATGATCGGAATGACGGTGGTCAGTTGGGAGATGACGACCTCGGGCTCGATGTCGACCACGCGGACGCCGGAGTAGCTCTGCTGGTAATCGACGATGAATCGGAGTGCGGCATCAAGCTTTTCGTTGCCGCGAAGGCCGGCGGTCGCACGTCCGATGCCGTCGTCGAACAGGTCGCGCTCATAGCGGCCGAAGGATTCGAGCAGTTCCTCCTTGGATGCGAACCAGCGATACAACGTCGGTCGAGACACCGCGGCCTGCAGGGCCACCTCCGACAGGCTCAGCTTCGTTTGCCCATTGCGTGCAAGGACTTCGGCGGTGGCCGCAAGTATCCGGCTACGCGTCGAAGTGTCCTCGGTGGCTCCGTCTGACGCTGTCGCGAGGTCGTTCACAAGTGTCGATGGTAGTTGCTGAAGTCCTACATGGACCCGCGTAATTGCTCAACCGTGTCGAGATCATCCAGGGCGGCCACCGAACGGGCCAGCCCTTCGAAGGCGATGGTGTCGTTTTGCATGCCGCCCATACCCGCGGTGATGAGCGTCGCAATGTAGGCATACGTGGCGCCCTGGCGGTATCGCCGCCACAACTCGTTCCGATCGAGGTTCGGGCCGCCCGCGGCGAACAATGCGCGGCAGTAGGTTTCGAGCAGCTCGCGCTGATGGGTGCGCCGGTCCTCGGTCGTCATGCTGGTGATCAGGGTGTAGGACAACTCGCGGCCCGGGTGGCCCTTGCGCACCGCCTGCCAGTCCAGCAGGCCCGCTTTTCCGTTGCGGAAGTACACATTTCCCGGATGTGCGTCGCCGTGCATGATGGTGCCCGGTGCCTGATCGATCAATGCGGCAGCGGCCCGGTAGTTGTTGATGATGAAGCGGCCGTTCTCGACCGGGATGTCGGTACGGCGTGCAAGTTTCTTGACCGAAGTGTTCGCCAGCGATCCGGTGAGCAGTGACGTGGAGTCACCCGATGCGGAGTACACCCACGGGTAGTTGCCGGCCTTGCCCCAGAGGGTCGCGTGGACCCGGGCGAGCAGTTCGACGATCAGGGCCCCCTGGTCGACGGTCAGGGGATGCAGCGTGTCGGGGAACTCACACGGTCCGCCGGTTGCGAGGTCCTCGAGGATCAGCACGAACCGCCCGGTGAGGCTGTCGAATGCGCTGCCGTAGCACCGGGGGACGTCGTCGAGGTGCGGCGCCAGGTCACGGTAGAACTGCACCTCGGTGCGGCCGAGGCGGCCGAGTTCACCCATCAACCGGGTGGCCCGGGTCTCGGCGGCCATCTTCAGGAACACCGTTTCAGGCACGTAGGTGCCGCCGAGTTTGAGCAGCGCCCGCGAGGACGTGCCGGCGTCCCCGCCGACGACCTCCACCGACGAGACGTACGTCTGCATGAGTTTGGTCAGGTAGGCGGCGTCGATGTCGCTGACCTGACGCGGCAGGGAGCGGACTGCGCCTACGACGGCGTCGGCTGCGATACGTTGCACCCCACGGCCGAGGTGTGCGGTCAGATTGAGGGCCGGCACCAGCTGAAGCATTCGCATAGTTTACAAATTTCAGCTTTGTTGTAAAGCGAGGGGTGTGATATGGCCGGACCGATGGAGGGTTTCCGTGTCGTGGAGCTCGGCGTGTGGGTGGCCGCGCCTGCTGCCGCGGCGATCCTGGCGGACTGGGGCGCGGACGTCATCAAGATCGAACCGCCCACCGGTGACCCGGCCCGCAGTTTCGGTCGGATGCTCGGGCTGGACCAGGACGCGGGCACCGCTGCGAACCCGCCGTTCGAGATGGACAACCGGTCGAAGCGAAGTGTGGTGCTGGATCTGACTTCTCCACAGGGACGTGCCGATGCGATTCAATTGCTGTGCCGTGCTGACGTTTTCGTCACGAACCTCCGTCCCGGCGCGCTGCGGCGTCTCGGCCTGGATTACCAGACGCTCGCCGAACTCGCGCCGAAACTCGTGTACGGCCTCATCACCGGCTACGGCACCGAGGGGCCGGACGCGGACCGGGCGGCCTACGACGTCGCGGCGTTCTGGGCGCGGTCCGGGCTCGCTGATCTGCTCACCCGGCCAGGCGACACCCCGCCATTCCAACGTGGCGGCATGGGCGACCATTCGTCGGGGATGACGCTGGCGGCGGGCGTCTGCGCGGCACTACTGGCCCGGAACAGAACGGGCACAGGTCAATTGGTGACGACCTCGTTGTACCGGCAGGGTGCGTACACCATCAGTTTCGATCTCAACACCACGCTGTTGTCCGGCCGGCAGGTGGCGATCGGTCAGCGCGAGTCGATGGCCAACCCGTGCATGAACAACTATGCGACGGCCGACGGCAGGCGATTCTGGATCGTCGGGCTGGAAGTGGACCGGCACTGGCCGGGCCTGTGCCGGGTGGTCGGCCGCACCGACTGGCTCGATGACGACCGCTACCGCACGGCCCGCGATCGGTTCATCAACGCACGGGAGTTGATCGCCGAGTTGGACGAGATCTTCGCGACTCGGCCCCTGGACGAGTGGGCGGCGGAGTTCGCGGGTGAGCCGGACTTCTTCTGGTCGCCGATCAACAGCCCCGATGATGTCCTCGCCGACGAACAGTTCTACGCAGCCGGGGGCATCGTCGATGTGCCGGAGGGCGATTCGAGCATTCCGATGATCGCGAGCCCGGCGGATTTCTCCGGCACGCCATGGCAACCACGGTCGGTGGCACCCCAACTCGGCGAGCACACCGACGAGGTGTTGGCGCAGTTGCGAAACCCCGAATGACTCAGTGTGCGGGCGGTATCCGTGCCGCGTGGCGCAGCTGCTCGAGGAACTCGTCCTCGTCGTCACTGCGAACCAGGTAGTGCGACACCGCAACTCGCACGATGGTCGCGGCGATGTCGTCGGCGTGCGGCCCAGGGATCAGGCGCGCCAGGCTCTGCCGCATCTCGGGTAACGCCTGGCTCAGCCGCGCGATCACCTGTTCGGGTTCGATGTCGACCATCCGGAAGCCGGGGTAGGACCGTTGGTATTCGACGATCACCCGTAGCGCGGCGTCGAGTCGGTCCTTGGGCGGCACGCCGATCACCGCTTTGGCCACGCCCCGCTCGTAGAACTGCCGCTCCCACAGGACGAACGCTTCGAGCAGTTCCTGCTTCGACGCGAACCAGCGATACAGGGTCGGCCGCGACACGCCGGCCTGGCTGGCGACCTCGGAGAGGCTGAGCTTGGTCATGCCGTGGTCGCCGAGCACCGCAGCGGTGGCGGCAAGGATGCGCTCACGCGTGGTGTCGGTGTCGGGCGGCATCAGACTAGCTTTACAAAAATTCGTCTGAGTGTCACGCTAATTCTGTAGGTTGATGAGTATCGGCCGTCACGATGAGGAGCGTCGGTGAGCGTTGTCAGTGCGCCGCAGGAACGTCAGTTCAGCCAATTCGACATCACGTCCCACTCGTTCTGGGAGCAACCTTTTGCCCAGCGCGACAAGACTTTTGCGCAACTGCGGGCTGCTGATGGACTGAGCTGGCACCGGCCGCTGCCGTCGCTGTTCCCGATGGAGGAGCCCGGTTTCTGGGCCGTCACGCGCCGCGCCGACATCGGCTACGTCAGCCAGCACCCGGAGTTGTTCACCTCGACCCAGGGCGTCGCACTCGATCCCATGCCGGCCGAGGTGCAGCGGTTCGCCTCGTTCTTCCTGACCATGGACCCACCCGAGCACACCCGCTATCGGCGGTTGATCAGCTCGGCATTCACGCCACGCAACGTCCGGATGATCGAACAGCAGATCCACGACAACGCCGTGCGCGTCGTCGATGATCTGATCGGCGTCGGTGACGTGGATTTCGTCGCCGCATGCTCGTCGCGACTGCCGATGATGACCATCTCCGAGATGCTCGGCGTCGTCCCCTCCGAGCGTGAAGCGCTCGCCAAAGCGGCCGAGAAGCTGTTCAGCCTCAGTGACGACGAATACTCCTCGCTGGAGGAACGAGCGGCCGACACGATCAACGAGATCATGCTGTTGCAGGGCACCGGTATCGAACTGGCCAAGTACCGCCGGGCAAACCCCGGCGACGACCTGATGACGGCCATCGTCAACGCCGAGGTGGACGGGCACGGTCTGACCGACGAAGAGATCGGCGCGTTCCTGATCCTGCTGGCCTCGGCGGGCAATGACACCACCAAGCAGTCCACCACCCACGCCATGCTCGCGTTGCAGAACAATCCGGACCAATGGCGTTGGTTGATGGAGGATTTCGAGGGCCGCATCGATCTGGCGGTCGAGGAATTCGTGCGGTGGTCCACCCCGGTCATCCAGTTCGCGCGGTTCGCCACCCAGGACACCGAGCTGGCCGGTACGCAGATCAGGGCCGGGGACAAGGTCGGGCTGTTCTACTGCTCGGCCAACCGTGACGAGAGCGTCTTCGAAGCGCCCGACGAGTTCAACCTGCAGCGCTCACCGAATCCGCACTTCGGCTTCGGCGGTGGTGGTCCGCACTACTGTCTGGGCAACCAGCTGGCCAAGGTGGAGCTGCGAAACCTGTTCCGCGAGTTACTGACTCGGATGAAGCGAATCGAGCTGGGGGAGCCCGACCTGCTGTACAGCAGTTTCGTCCACGGCATCAAACACCTGCCGGCCCAGCTGGCCTGAGTCGAGGAGACACCTATGCATATCGAGGTCGATCTGACCAAGTGCACCGGACACGGCATCTGTGAGTCGATCGCCGCGGACGTATTCGAAGTGCAGGACGACGGCACCGTGCATCTCACGGAGGCACAGCGTCCCGAGTCGGACCGTGAGCGGATGCAGCAGGCCGTCACGCAGTGCCCGGCCGCGGCACTGCACCTGATCGGATAACGGCCGAGGCCCCGGCGTTCATAATGTCCGGGTGAGTAATCAGACCCCGGACGCTGTCGTAAGCCGAGAATCGGCGATAGGGCTGGAAGCCAGATTGTCATGGCTGCTGGCCTGGCTGGCGGGAATGATTGGCGCCGTTGCCTTTCTGCACAGCGCCGGCTACTTCGTCACCTTCATGACGGGGAACACCGAACGGGCTGTGCTCGGATGGTTTCCGGTCAGTGGGCGGCAGAAGGTGGCCGGCGCCGGGCCTGAGGCCGCCATCTGGCTGATCGTGATGTTCCTGCTCGGGGTCTTCGGCGCGTCGTATCTGCGGCGCCGGTTCTGGAAGAACCATCCCCACGGCGCCACGCTGCTGGCTACCGGCGGACTCCTGGTGGCCACTGTCGTCGAGTTCGTCGAGGACGGCTGGCATTACCAGGACGTCAACTTCACCGGCATCTTGATCATCTGTTTCTCGGTCGGTGCCCTCAACACGAGCTTCATCAAGAACGGTGAAGTATCGGTTCCGCTGAGCTATGTCACGGGAACGGTGGTCAAGCTGGGCCAGGGCCTGGAGCGTCATCTGTGTGGCGACGGCACCATCTATGACTGGCTGGGATACCTGGCGTTGTACTCGTCGTTCTTGTTCGGCGCGGCCATCGGCGGTTTCCTTGCGTCACACGTGACCGGCCCGCAACTCATCGGTGCGGTCGGGTTGATCTGTGGCGCGACCACGGCGTACACGTTTATCCGGTGGGACACCGTGCCGAGCGCTTCGCACCGAGGCGTCACCCCGCCGCGATGATGACCCGCTGCGGACCCCGGACGGTGTAGTTGGTCCCGTAGTCCACCGGCGTCTCGACCTGCCAATCCGGCAGTGCCGCAAGGATTTCCTCGGCAAATATGCAGGCTTCCAGGCGTGCCAGATTCATGCCGAGGCAGCTGTGTGCGCCGAACGCGAATCCCAGGTGCGGCAACTTCTTGCGGGTGACATCAAAGGTGTGGGGCCGGTCCCAGCGCCGCGGGTCACGGTTGGCGGCGGCCAGTAACAACGTGATCCGGACGTCGCCGGGAATCCGGTGTCCGGCCACGTCGGCGCTCGTGACGGTGTCCCGGAAGATCGAATGCGAGATGGTCTCGTACCGGTGGACTTCCTCGACCGCGGCGGGAATCAGGTCGGGGTCGGCGCGGATCGCGGCGCGTTGATCGGGATGCGTGGCCAGGGTGACGAGGAAGTGCCCCAACAGCTTTGCTGTGGTCTCATTGCCGGCGAACACCAATTGCGTGTTGCTGGCGACGATCTCCTGCTCGGTCATCGAGTGGCAGGCGTAGTCGTGGCGCACCATTGTGCTGATCAGGTCGGTGCCGGAGCCCGGGCATCGGCGTCGGTCGATCTGGTCTCGCAAGTAGTCGTTCAATTCCGCGGTGGCTCGCTTGCCCGCGGTGATCAGCGCGGCGCCGCGCTCGCCGGGGCTGCTGTAGCCTTCTGCGGCTGCGCCCATCGCGTCGCTCCAGGCGCTGAACTGCGCGACCATCTCCGGCTCGACATCGAGCATGCGGGCGATCACCTCGGTGGGGATCCCGCGGGTCAATTCCGATATCGCCTCGACGGATTCGCCGTCGTGAAGTCGTTTCAGTACCGGAGTCAGGTGGGTGCGTACCACCTCGGTGATCATCGGGCGCAGTGTGGACCGTTGTACAGCTTGTCGTCGTAGCCGACGTGCGACAGCGCATCCCATTGGGTGCCCGACTGCAGCGGCATGATGATCCAGTCGTCGGCCACTTGCAGCCCGTGCGGGTCGAAGTCCGACGGCCCCATCGACATCAGATGGATCGGGTTGACGCGGCCACCCACGCCGACCTGCGGGCCATCGCTGCCGACCGGGATGCTCAGCTGGAACACCTTGCCGACGCGCACTTCCCCGGCAGCGGCCACGATGTGCTCGGACCTGACCAGGTTCAGGGTGCCGATCTCATCGTCCGAACCCCACCGGCCCCAGTTCGACAACTCTTGACCGAGCGCTCTGTAATCAACTCCCACGCGTTACAGAATTGCATAAATCTGTCACGATAGGGAGATGGCAATCCCGAGCGTCCCCATGTTGAGTTTCGACACCACGGATCCAGGCTTCGTCGCTGATCCCTGGCCGCGCTACGGACAGATCGCCGAGTTGGGCGGGGTGGTGTTCAACGAGCACATCAACCGTGTCATGGTCAGCGGATTCGAGGATGTGCGTCAGATCCTCACCACACCAACGCAATTCGGTTCCGAGAAAGGACAGGCCGAACACGCCGCGGTGTTCGGCGGTCCGACCATGGAGTTCTACGACGGTGGGCACCACGACCAGATGCGGTCGATCTGGTCCGACGACTTCCGACCTCGAGAACGGTGTCCATGCCCGCGAAGTGGGAGCGCGTGGGGGTGCACGCAAACTTGCCGTCGACGCGTTCTCCGATCGGATCGTGGGACGCGGGGTGCTCTTGGATATCGCACGGCTTCGCGGCGTGCAGTGGCTTGACGAGGGCGCGGCGATCACACCCGCAGACCTCGAGGAGGCAGAGCGGGCGCAGGGGGTAACGGTCGGCGAGGGTGATTTCCTGCTGGTGCGCACAGGCTGGCGGCTTCGGCTGCTTGAGCGGGGGCGCGACGGTTGGATGGGCAACGAACCTGGCCTGGGCATCGACTGCGCGCGCTGGCTGCACGCGCGTGGGGTCGCGGCGGTGGGTTCGGACAACTGGGCGATCGAGGTCATGCCCAGCGAGACCGGGGACGTGCTACCCCTGCACTGCGTGTTGATCCGCGACATGGGGATGCCGTTGGCCGAGATGCTCGACCTGGAGTCGTTGGCGCAAGACTGTGTGGCCGATGGGTTGTGGAGCTTCATGTTCGTGGCGCCGCCGCTGCGCATCAGCAATGCGGTCGGTTCTCCGGTCACGCCGATTGCCGTGAAATGAGTGCGTTCCAGTACCAATGGCGATCGCGCGCGCCCTTGGTGTCGGTGCAGGACTACCGGGAGGCGGCGCGGCGCGCGCTACCGAAGATGGTGTGGGCGTATCTGGACGGCGGTGCCGAGGACGAGCGAACGATGCGCTGGAACCAGGAGGCCTTCGCGAATTGGACACTGCGGCAGCGGGTTTTGGCCGGGCACGCCACGGTGTCGAGCGGCGCCTCGGTTGCCGGGGAGGCACTGGACCTGCCGGTGCTGTTGGCGCCCACCGGGCTCAGTGGGCTCGCGCACTGGTCGGGTGAATTGGCGGGTGCACGAGCAGCGGAACGGTGCGGCACGCGCCTGTGTCTGTCAACTGCCTCGTCGTACTCACTGGAGGAGGTCGCCGCGGGCACGTCGCACGATCATTGGTTTCAACTCTACCCATGGGGCGACGAATTCATGGAGTCGATGATCGACCGGGCAGCTGCTTCGGGATACCGAACGCTGGTGATCACCATTGATGTTCCGGTGCAGGGCAACAGAATCGGTGAACGCAGGACGGGCATGGGGCATCCACCGATCCTGACGCCGGCGCGGGTGGCCGATGCTGCGGTGCGGCCACGCTGGTGGTACGGATTGTTGCGCTACCAGCGCATGACGATGCGGTCGGTGACCGCCACCCGCGGTGCGGCCGGCGCCATGGAATCCGTGGCGTTGCAGAACCGTCGGATGCGTCCCGACTTGACGTGGGCCGACGTTGCCGCGTTGCGGAAACGTTGGGATGGGCCGGTTTTCATCAAAGGGGTGATGGCACCGGACGATGCGGTGCGGGCGGTCGACGAGGTGGGCGCCACGGGTGTGGTGGTGTCCAATCATGGTGGACGTCAGCTCAACGGCGTGCCGTCGTCGCTGGAGGCCTTGCCGGGAGTTGTTGCCGCGGTAGGCGACAGGGCCGAGGTGCTGCTGGACAGCGGGGTTCGTTGCGGCACCGACATCGTGACCGCGTGCGCGCTCGGGGCGTCGGCGGTATTGATCGGCCGGCCGTATCTCTATGGCTTGGCCGTTGGTGGCGAGGCGGGGGTGGCCGCCGTCCTGGAGATTCTGGCCGCCGAGACGCGCCAGGCGTTGACGTTGATGGGCGTGGGTTCCTTGGCCGAGTTGACGCCCGAGCACGTGGTTGCCCGGCATTCGCATCGAGATTGACGAAATGGTTGTGGCAGAGGCGGTTTGACGACCAAATCGTCAATCTCGACGGCTAGGCCTTCGGTGGGCGGGGCCGTACCAGCACCGACTGCTGGATGTGTGCCACCGCACCGGTCTGGTCGAACAGCGTGCCCACGGTCGTACCGATCCCGTCGGGCCCGTAGCTGGTGTCGGCGCGGATGCCGATCCATTCTCCGTCGGGAACGCGGTGGATGTGCACCACCAGATCGGTGTTGAGAAATGTGTACTTGCGGATATCGATCTTGGAGCCGATACCGTTGGCGTCGTCGGCCACCGCGAACAGGCGTTGCAGCGGCGTCATGGTTTCGCCTTTGACCAGGTCCACCGTCGGGCTCAGCCATGATTCACCCGGGCCGGGGGCCAGCGGCACCGTCAGCCACCGCCAGTCGATGCTGTGGACGTAATTGGGCTGCCAGTTCTTGGCCATGTCGCGGCTGCGGGCCTGTTCCAGCGGCGGCAGCGGTTCGTCGGCGTCTTGCGCCACAGCGGTGGTGTCCAACTGGAGCATGCGCCAACCACTTGCCCGTGCGACGGTCCTGGGCTCGGCGTCGGGCCCCGGTGCCAGCATTTCCGCGCTGACCAACTCGATCTGTTTGCCGGGGCGCTCTACGCGGGCACGCACCCACAGGTCGCCTTCGGAGGGCACCCCACCCATCAGATCGATGGCAACCCGCGCGAGGCGGGTGTCGGCGCGGTGCTCGCAGTTCTCCAGCGCGCGGACGAGCAGCGCCGACACCGGAGCCGCGTGCTGGATGTCTGCTGACCAGGTGCCGCGGACCATGTCGGTCGCGCGGAACTTCTCACCGCGCTGGTCGGCGGTGTCGAGCAATTCGTAGTACGAGTCGGACATCTGATCCCTGTCAGTGATGGTGGTGGTGTTCGAATTCGCCGGGTGCCGGTGTCTCGACCATCACCGCTTCGACGGCCGACAGTGCAGTGCCGGCCATCCGGTCGGGGTAGCAGTCGTGGGTGGTGACCATGAACAGGGTTCTGCCCTCGATACCGCCCAAGGCACACGCGATGGCCATCCGTTCGCCGATGTCCACGTGATCGGTCGGGGTCCCGCGATCGTCGATCCGCACGAACCTGTGCGCGAGCGTCAATGCTGCCCAGACCCCGCCTTCGACGTCGATGGCGATGCCGTCCGGTGGCCCGTCCAGTCCCTCGGCGAAGATCCGTCTGCCCGACAGCGAGCCGTCGGCTTCGACGGCGAACGCGGTGAGGCGACGACTCGTCGATTCGGCCACGATCATCGTGGAGCCGTCGGCGCTGATGGCCATGCCGTTCGGGAAGTCGAGATTCTCGGCCACGATCCGCACGGTGTCATCGGTGTCGATCAAGACGACCACGCCATGATCGCGAGCCTGGGATCCGACGTACGCACGTCCGGCCGCGTCGACGGTCATGTCGCCGAGGTCGGCAGGCACGAGGTCACTCAGATCGGCCAGCAGTTCGACGGTGTCGCCGTCGTAACGCAGAACTTGGCGGGCCTTGGTGGAGACGATCAGCAGGGTGCCGTCGGGCCGAAAACCCAAGCCGGATGGGCAATGTCCGGGTACCGGCACCGTGGTGACATCGCCGTTGAGATTCACGGTGTGGACCGCCTCGCCGAGCATGTCGGAAAACCACAGCAGGCCTTCGAACCACCGGGGTCCCTCGCCGAAACAGAATCCGTGTGCGAGTTGGGTCGTTGCCTCCACACCTTTACAAATCACGCCTCAAGTGTCACGCTCACGGGGTGCGACTGTCAACCACCGGGGCCGTGTCATGAAGAAGTTCTACGGACATACCTTGCTCTATCTGCACGAGACCATCGATCTGGGCAGCGGAACGGTCGATGCGCTGCTCCCGGTATTCGGTGAGGTGTATCAGCCGATGATGGAGGACTTGGGTGCACGCCTGTTCGCGATGTGGGAGACCACCCGTTACAACGGGCACTGGCCGCAGGTGACGATCATCTGGGAGATCGACGCTTTCGCCGATTACGCACGCATCGGGCGGGCGCAGAGTCGGGGTGGTAGCCACGCTTCCCAAGGGGCCCGGTGGACGGAGTTCCTGGCGTCGGTGGGTGCCCGCGGCGAAGGCCGAATCATGTACGCGGGCAAGTACAACCGGACGCTGGCTCAGCTGCAGCAAGCCAAGTTCGGTGCCGGGCTGGTGATCCAGGAGATCATGGAGACCAAACCGGGCAAGCAGGACGACTACATCCGGGAACTGGAGCGGCTGTACGTGCCGTGGTCGGAATCGACGGGCAAACGTTGGCTCGGATCGTTCATCACCACCTTCCGGTTCAACGAGGTGATCCACTACTGGGCCCTCGATGGTGACTGGGACTGCTTCGACAATCACTACCCGTCGTGGAAAGGCAACCCGCCTGCGGAGATTGTCACCTGGATGAGTATGGCTCCGGCGCTGCGTGACGGCTGGGAGGACTCCATCATGTCGGCGCTGGCACCCTCTCCGCTGCAATAACCACCGCTAATGAAAAGCACTGTGATGCAAGAGTTTTCTTACGATCCCTTCGATCCGGCCGTGATGGCCGATCCGCATCCGTACTACCGGGTGCTGCGCGACGAGTACCCCGTGTACTACGTTCCGGCGTGGGATACCTACGCACTGTCGCGGTTCGACGACATCTGGAATGTACTGGAGATCAACGACGGAACGTTCGTGGCGTCGGAGGGCACATTGCCCGCGGCGGGCGTGCTTTCTGTGCACAACGATGGCCCGGTCCCGGACCCGCCGTTGCATCCCATGCCTTTTCACGCCAACTTCGACTCGCCCATCTATGAGGACGTTCGTCGTCTCACCGCCGGCCAGTTCCGCCCGCGGTCGGTGGGTCAACTCGCCGAGCGGATCCGGGTGTTGGCCAACGAACGCCTCGATGTCCTGCTGCCGCAGGGAAAATTCGACCTCACGCAGGACTACGGCGGCATCGTCGCGGCGTCGGTGGTGTGTGAACTACTCGGTCTGCCGACAGAACTGGCGTCCGACGTACTGGCCACCGTCAATGCCGGAAGCCTGGCCGAACCCGGCAGTGGTGTCGAGGTCGGCAACGCGCGCCCCGGCTACCTGTCGTATCTCACGCCACTGGTCACCGAACGGCGAGCCGGTGTCGGCGGGGGCAACTTCCAGATCATCGATGCGCTCCTGGGCTACCGGCTTCCCGATGGTTCGGAGCTGACGGATCTGGAAGCCGCGGTGCAACTACTCGGCGTGTTCATCGGCGGCACCGAGACGGTGCCGAAGATCGTCGCGCACGGGCTGTGGGAACTGCTGCGCCATCCCGATCAATTGGCGGTGGTGCGCGGCGACCTCGAGGCGAATGTGCCGGTGGCACGCGAAGAGATGATCCGCTACTGCGCGCCCGCCCAGTGGTTTGCGCGAACTGTACGGCGGCCCATCGAGATTGCCGGTACCACCATCAACCCCGGTCAACGGATCATCGCGCTGGTCGGCTCGGCCAGTCGTGATGAACGTGAATACGCCGATCCTGAACAGTTCGTCTGGGACAGGCCGATAGCGCGTCTGCTGGCGTTCGGCCGCGGTCAGCACTTCTGCCTCGGTGTGCATCTGGCCAGGCTCGAAATCACCATCATGGTCACCGAGTGGCTCAAGCGGGTGCAGGATTTCCACATTGATGCGGCGTCCGCGTCGCGTCCGCCGTCGAGCTTCCAGTGGGGGTTCAACAACATCGGTGTGGAGGTCTGAGGCATGTGGTGTTACCGGCTGGTCGCGCCGTATACCTTTGAGCGCGTCGATATTCCAGCGCCCGATGGGTCTGTGCTGACCGAGGGGCAGGTGTTGCTCAAGCTCGGTGCGGCAGGTATCTGCGGCAGCGACATCCCGGGTTTTCGGGGTACGAAAGGCAAACTGCCGGGGGACACCGGGCCTTGCGCTGCAGAGATGAACGGCTTTCCGATCCATGAGATCGCCGGAGAGGTATTGGCCAGCGCGCACCCGGACCACCGGATCGGTGACCACGTAGTGGGATGGGCTTCAGGTTTCGACGGGCTCATGGATACCGTGGTCGCGGACGGAAATGGTTTGGCCGCTTACGATTCTGCGCTGAGTCCGGAGCAGGCGGTCGGTCTGCAGCCCTTGGCATGCGTGATCTATGCCGTCGAGCAGTTACCCGACCTCGCCGGTAAGCGAGTGTGTGTGATCGGGCTCGGTTCGATCGGGCTCCTGTTCGCCTACCTCGCCAAAGCTGCAGGCGCGGTGCACGTCACAGGTGTCGACCCGGTCGATCGCTCTGCGCTGGCACCGTTGTTCGGAGTGGATACGGTGGTCCGGGCGACCAGCGACCGGTGGGTCAGCGGGCTCGCAGCGACCGACAAGGCCGACGTGGTGATCGAAGCGGTGGGCCATCAGGTCGCGACGCTCAATCACGCGCTGGAGGCCGCGGCGTTCGGCGGCACGGTGTTCTACTTCGGCGTGCCCGACGACGACAGCTACCCGATGAGCATGCGGACCCTGCTGCGCAACAACCTGACCCTGAAATCAGGGGTGACGCTCGACCGTCGGCGGGTCTTGTCGGCCGCCGGCCAGTTTGCCCGTGATCATCCGAAGTTGTTGCCGCAGTATCTGACCCATACGTTCACCGCTGATCAGGTGCAGGAGGCTTTCGAATTGGCCAGTCGCCCGAGCCCCCAGCGGGTGAAGATCGCGATCGTCGCATGACGGGTCCGAAGTGGGGTGGCTGGGTGGTCGGTCCGACCATCATGGGTCCAGAAGAATTCGCTGCCGCCGGCTACGACTACGTCGGATTCGATCTGCAACACGGCTTCCTGGACGATGCCGACGTCGCCTTGATGCTGCGTCGCCTCGCACACGTGCCGATCGCGACGGCGGTTCGGCTGCCGACGGCCGACGCGGCCCCGATCGGGCGGGTGCTGGACGCAGGTGCCGATGCCGTCATCATCGCGATGGTCGAGTCGGCAGAGCAGGCCGCAGCGGCAGTGGCTGCGACGCGCTACGCCCCGGAAGGGATCCGGAGTTTCGGACCACTGCGGGCGTCCCTGGGACACGACATCGCGGGCCTGCAGGACCGGGTCAGTGTCTACCCCATGATCGAGACGGTCAGGGGTGTCGACGCATTGACGGAAATTCTGGCGGTTCAGGGGATTTCGGGTGTGTATGTGGGACCGGCCGACTTGGCGGTGTCGATGGGATATCCGGTGGCCTCGGCGTGGCGGGATCAGGCGGTGCTGGATCAGATGAGCCGGATCGCCGATGCCGTGGTCGGTGCCGGCTTGGTCGCGGCGGTGCACGCCGGATCCGGTGCTGTCGGTAATACCGCTGCTGCCATGGGATTTCAGATGATCACCCTGGCCTCGGAGTCGCAGGCGCTCCGGCGCGGCGCTGCCGAACATCTCCGGGAAGCCACGGCCACATGACCGATCAGGACCAGATCCGAGAATTGATTGCGTCGTACGCCCTGCTACTCGATGGCGGTGACACCGCGGCGTGTGCCCGATTGTTCACCGAGGACGGCGAATTCGTGGTCTATGGATCGACGCGCACCGGCTACGACGGCATCGGCGCGATGTTCGAACAGGCGCCGCGCGGGATGCATCTGACCGGGGTGTCGCTGATCGACGTCGCCGGTGATGCTGCGACCGGACGTACCCAGGTGCTGTTCGTCAACGCGGCCACCCACGGCCTGCGACTGGCGATCTACGACGATGAGCTCGAGCGCTCGAACGGACAGTGGCGGTTCCGCCGCCGACGTTGCCAATTCATCACCGACACAGGACTTTCCGATATGCCACAGGAGCTGAAACAGTGACCGAACGGGTTGCGTTGGTGACCGGCGCGGCACGAGGCCAAGGCGCAGCGATCGCTGCCCGGCTGCGTCGCGACGGTTTCCTCGTCGCAGCGTGCGACGTATCGGCCGACGAACTGGCGGCGGTCGCCGGTGACGACGACGGGATGTTGCCCCTCGTGCTCGACGTCACCTCGGAGGAGCAGTGGCACGCTGCCGTGCGGCAGGCCGTCTCACACTTCGGTGGCTTGACCGCGCTGGTCAACAATGCCGGTGTGCTGCACCGGGCGTCGCTCGGCAAGGAGACCGCCGCCGGGTTCGAGGGCAGCTGGCGGGTCAACTGCCTCGGCCCGTTTCTGGGTATCCAGGCCAGCCTGGCGCACCTGCGTGCCGCAGCAGGCGCTGCGGTGGTGAACACCTGCAGCACCGGAGCGGTCCGTCCGTTCCCCAACCACGCCGCCTACGGGTCGTCGAAGTGGGCGCTGCGGGGCCTGACCCAGGCTGCGGCAGCGGAACTGGCGTCGGCCGGAATCCGGGTCAACGCAGTGTTTCCCGGGCCGGTACAGACACCGATGCTCGACGCCGACACCCAGGCGAACCTCGTCGAACGGTCGATGATGGGCCGGTTGGGGAAACCCACCGAGATCGCTGACGCCGTGGCGTTCCTGGTTTCTGATCAAGCGTCGTTCATCACCGGTTCTGAGCTGGTGGTCGACGGTGGCCAGTGCCTGCAGATCGGATGAGCACGGTGAATTCTGCGTTGTCGGTGGGCATTATCGGCGCCGGCCCGGGTGGCTTGGCATTGGGAATCTTCTTGAAGAAGGCCGGTTTTCGGGGTTTCACCATCTTCGACCGGGAAGACGGTGTCGGCGGCACCTGGCGGATCAACACCTATCCGGGGCTGGCCTGCGATGTGAAGTCACACCTGTACTCGTTCTCGTTCGACCTGAACCCGGACTGGTCACGGCTGTGGTCGGGTCAGGCCGAGATTCTCGATTACTTCGAAAAGTGCTCCGAGCGTTACGAGCTCGGACCGCACCTGCGTCTGGGTACGGAGATCGTGTCGGCCACCTGGGATGCGGCGGCTGACCAGTGGGAACTGATCACTGCGACGGGGGAGCGGCACCGCTTCGACGTGGTGGTGTCGGCCATCGGGTTGTTCACCCGTCCGGTCATGCCGGATCTGCCGGAGGAGGAGCCGTTCGCCGGCACGGTGATGCACTCGGCACGCTGGGACCCGTCGGTCCCCATAGAGGGCAAGCGGGTGGCGATCCTGGGAACGGGATCGACGGCAGCGCAGCTGCTTCCAGAACTGGCGAAGACCGCTGAGCAGGTGTACTCGATTCAGCGGTCACCGACGTGGATTCTGCCGAAACCTGATCGGCCGTACACCGATCGTGAACGCTGGCTGTTCCGTCATGTCCCGCTGGCGAAGAAGGTCTACCGGACCCGGCTGTGGCTGCGCAGCGAATCCAACATCTCGGTGATCGAACACGGCAGTGACAAGACACAACAGTTCAAGAGTCTCGCGGTCAACTTGTTGGAGTCCGAGGTTGCCGATCCTGAACTGCGTCGCACGCTGACGCCGGACACGCCATTGGGGTGCAAACGGCTGGTGTTCTCGTCGGATTTCGTTCCGGCACTGACGCGTTCGAACGTGGAAGTGGTGGCCAGTTCGGCTCGGGCGCTGCGTGCCAAGGCGCTGGTCACCGAAGACGGCCGGGAACTCGACGTCGATGTCGTGGTGTGTGCGACCGGGTACGCGGCTGCCGACTACCTCGGCCAGATCGAGGTGACGGGTGAGAACGGGCAGGCGTTGAGTGACCGGTGGCGCGACGGTGCCCACGCCTATCTGGGCATGGCGGTGCCGGGCTTTCCGAACTTCTTCATGCTGTACGGGCCGAACACCAATGTCGGCTCCAACAGCGTCATCTTCATGCTTGAGGCCCAGGCCCACTACGTGGTGCGCGCACTGCGGTATCTGCGGCGGAAGAACAAGCGGCACATCGTTGTCCGTGAGTCGGTCATGCAGGACTTCCTGACCAAGATCGATCGGTGGATGGTCGGTACGGTGTGGACCACGCGCTGCAACAACTACTTTCGCAACGCCAGTGGCCGCGTGGTCACCCAGTGGCCACGCAGCGCACGGGACTTCTGGGCCATGACGCGCAGATTCCGGCCGGCCGACTATGAGTTCGAGGCAAGGCGATGAGCGTCGAGGACCGGCTTGCTCCCGCGCTTCGGCACCTGATCGCGGCCCGCGTCGACCTGTCCGGTGAAACCCTGGTGGAATACCGGAGATCTCTCGACGAACGTCGACGGATCCTCATGGCGGAGGTCGACCCGGCCGGCATCGAGGTCACCGACAGCGTCGCAGACGGCGTACCGGTCCGGATCTACCGATCGGGCGATGCGGTGGCGCCCGCCGTATTGTTCTGCCACTCAGGCGCTTTCGTGTTGGGCAATCTGGACATCGATCATCGGTGGTGTGTCGAGTTGGCTCGGGACGTCGGGTGCACCGTGATTTCGGTGGATTACCGCTTGGCCCCCGAGCATCCCTATCCAGCCGCGTTCGACGACGCCTGCGCGGTGTTGCGCTGGGCGGTCGCGGAGGCCCCGGCGCTGGGCATCGACCCCGATCGTCTGGCGGTGGCAGGCAACAGCGCCGGTGGTGCGCTCGCGGCGCTGCTTGCGCAGGCAGCTGTCGTCGGCGAGCTACCGCCGGTTGTCTTCCAGTTGCTGCATCAGCCGGTACTCGATGACCGGATGACTCCGTCGAAGGAAGAATTCGGCGATACCCCGGGATTCGACGGTCGTGCAGTGGAGCTGATGTGGCAACACTATTCGCCCGGCGCCGAGTTACCGCCGGATGCGGTGCCCGGTCGTGTCGACGAATTACGCGGATTGCCGAGCACGTTGATCACGTGCTCGGAGATCGACCCGCTCCGCGATGAAGCGGTCGACTACGCGCTGCGCCTGATGTGGGCAGGTGTCACCACCGAACTGCACGTCTTTCCGGGAACCTGCCACGGTTTCGATTCGTTCCTGCCGGACTGGCAGGTCAGCCGTGAGCTGTTCACCTTGCAGGCCAACAGGTTACGAAGCGCCCTCCACGGCTAGCTCGCGGGCGATCGCGGCGTGATAGCGGTCGATGTTGGCGGGATTGACGATCCGGAAGAACCCGTCGGGCATCGGCGTGTGTTTGGGTGCTTCGATGGTCATGGTCCGGGTGAACAACGTGGTGTTCTCGGCCGGTTGCGTGAAGCGGTACTGGACGGTGATCCGGCCTTCCATGCCGCCCTTGCCATCTCGGTCGTGGCCGAGCCGGCCTACGGAGGTGAACATCCACAACGTCGGCCGGTAGGCCATCGCCAGATGCCAGGTGAAGATCTTCTCGCCGTTGGGACCGCCCTCTTCCCAGGTGTCGCCGACTTTCAGCGGCAGATCGTCGAGCTTGCCGACATAGTTGCTCCCGGGGTAGGTCTTGGTCCAGTTCGCAGGATTGGTGACGAAGTCATAGATCGTCTCAGGTGCGAGTGCGAATGAGGTTTCCGAGCTGGTAGTCACGATGCCCACCCCTGGCATGCTACCCGATGCTTTACAAATTGCGAACAGAATGTAAATTAGATTGATGGACTTCTCCCGTGTTGCGTTGTCCGCGGACGATCAGTCGTTCCAGTCTGAACTGCGGGCATTCCTCGGTGAGATCGTCACCGAGGAGGTGCATGAGCGCGATCGGCTGACCGGTGAAAACTTTGATGAGACTGTGCATTTGGCGCTCGGCGATGCGGACTATCTACGTCGCGACTTTCTGCCGGCGGACCGCGGCGGCTTCACTGTCCTACAGCGGCGGATCTGGGATCTGGAAGTAGGGCGGGCG
>ERZ650309.131-NODE-131-length-36816-cov-5.091292_pt1 | contig 36816 bp, 51 predicted proteins | sample MGYA00376245_ERZ650309 | MGnify/ENA primary metagenome ERZ650309 (study PRJEB26733, sample SAMN07839294) | wastewater metagenome | biome: urban; feature: wastewater treatment plant; material: waste water | place: USA: North Carolina | collected 2016-04-26 ... | reverse complement strand
CCCCCCCCCCCCCCCCCCCCCCCGCAAGCTCATCTGAATCGCGTCTTAAAGAATGTTCGATAAAACGAACTTCTATAGAAGACAAAGATCTTTACATTTTTGACAAGTTTTTTACAGACAATGAGAGTGCTGATCTGAGGACATACTCAAGAAATGCCTCATTTAGTAGAAATAGCTATGCCTGTCAAGAAAGTCGAGAAAAAGGTGAAGAACCTGCTCGTTCAATGAACAACAAAGAAAAATGGGAATTTTTCGCCAAACCTCCTCAGGCAATAAAAGAAATTTACAAGCTTCTCGGAATACTATCCCATCGAATAAATGCTGATATAAGCACCCTACCATGGGATTTATGCGATCAAAATATTTGTGCTTCAGCGGTTGCTACAAATAAACTCCAAAGCGCGTCAAGCGAAAGCATGGAAATGGGAAAACATGAAGATTTTAATACAGAAACAGGTATTCCTTTCGGCATTCCTATTCTTTACAAAAAAGAAAAAACTTTTTTTCCTGGCAGTTTTGTCAATGGTGCCCCTGGAAATCCATGGCTTATTTCACTTATGGTGTATGCTACGGAAGATAACTTTCTTACCACTGATTATGGGATGGGAACAATTTTTTGTAAAAAAAATGGAGAGATCGCCTCAAAAGCCGACTGTCGCCATATGCGATTTGTCTTGTTTGAAGGAGACATATTGCACAGCATCGAAGAATCAAAAATTCCTCCGGAAATTAGTACTTGGCGAGTATCATATGTGTTTAAATTAATTATAAACCCAAGAGCAGAAAGTAAAAAAAGCTTGCGCACAGTATTTTATGAACTAATTAATTCTTATAAAGATGGGCTTTTATAGCCGATACTAAAAATTTATGAGGTATTTTTAATGGATCCTATAACTTCCAACTCTAACGAAGACCAACTCAAGATTTTGCTCGAATGGAGGAAATTATACGCTGAAGCGCTAATCGATGCGTTAAAGCCAACAGAAAATGTATTGCAAATAGGTTTCTGCCACGGTTTTGCAGCCGAATGTATTCAAAAACATCATCCTAAAACTCACATCATTATTGAAGCAAATCCTGAAGTAGTTGAAAAAGCCACAACCTGGGTTAACGGAAGAAAAAATATAAAGGTTATACAAGGAAAATGGGAAGATGTCCTAGCCACCATCGGCTCTTTTGAAACCATTTTTTTTCATGACTATCCATCACCTGATCATGATATATCTATCATGAATTTTCTATTTCCGGAACATACTCTCAAAGCCTCAAATGAAGCAAAAAAATTACTGAGTTTTCTAGAAGAACAAATGTCAAAATTAACAGTTAAGTTCACCGATCAAGATATTGAGGATTTTTATCAAAAAATCGGTAGATCCAATCCAAATGAAATGCCGGCCTTTTTCAAAAAACTAAAAGACAATAAAAACATTTCAGATATTCAATATGAAAAATATAAAAAATATTTTGACGCGAAACAACACGAACAATTAATGGAGCCTAATCCTAAAGAAATAATAAAAAAGGCTGATAATATGCTCGAATTTTTGGAAGAATGCCTAAAAAATCATATGATGAAAGGCAGCCGATTTTCAGCTTTCCTAAATAGCCAAAAATCCAAGTATGAAGACTCTCAATTTTTTGACAACATCATCACTAACACAGATATTGACTTTCAAGAAAATTTTATATCTATAAAGACGTCGGACAAAACCCGAGAAGCGCTAGTCATTTTAGTTGAAAAAAGTTTTTAATATTTAATTTAGAGTTATTTTCTTCCCGAGAAAAAATTGGCACACAAATTGCAGAAATTAAATAAAAATGATAAGATTAGTTCAATGGTCATTTATTTTTATGAGGTCTTATTATGAGCGGTCCAGAAGAAATGCATATTCGTTTTCAACATCTCGGGACTGATTATAATATTGACTTGGTGAAGGGCAAAAAAGCTGACCATTCCGTAGAAATCAATGGTATCGCCTATGCCGTTCTAGGAGATCAAGAAAAGCTAGAAACTGCATGTAAAATTCTAGCTTCAGTGTCATTAGACGCAGTCACAAGTGAAAAAGACTTATTAGGTAGACTTTCTCTTCGTGAAGACATTTCGTTTCCACAAGCTCAAAAAACAGACACTATTGGAACAGCTATTTTAAAAAAACCAATAGAAGGGCTTGATCTTGCTAGCGATCTTGCTGAAACTGTACAGGAACACATGCTAAAACCAACAACTCTTGAGCAAGCCACTTTTGAAGCACAAGACCGCCTGCAAGAGACTTGCCCAAAAGGGGCCGGGGCAATAGTTATGGTATCCAATTTGGAAGAAGGAGCAAAAATTATATCAGGTGGAAGCAGAACTGTGGAAGGAGGAGCAATTGATGGTCAAACTGCAGCAATAATTGGCTCTGGCACAAAAATGTTTACCTCCTTGTGTAGCATGGCTTTAATCAGCCAAGGAGTTATAAATAAGAAGACGAATAAACCCCTCACTTTGGACACTAAAGTTTCCGATGTGTTTTCAAAAAGACAAATGGCGATATTTGAGGACCAGGAAAAAGCTAGTGAACTAACACTAGGGATGCTCCTTTCACATACATCAGGTCTTGTTTATTTTGCTGATGATAATCGAGATGATAGGTCAGGACAGGGTTTAGGAGAAATTCTGATAAAAAAAGCACCTGGTTCTGTTAAATTTTTCGGTTATCCAGGTGATCAAATTTATTCATATAGTAACCATATCGGTTTGGCAGCAGCAATGATTGAAATAGCCTGTGAAAAACCATATTCTGAAGTGCTTAAAGAAACTGTTCTTGACCCTCTTGGGATGACTAGAACATCGTATCTATGTCCCAATGATGAAAACGTTTTATTGGCTTTCGCACCTCCCTTACCAGGGACTGAAGAGACACAACCAAAATCTCAAAAATTAGAGGTAACAGACCCTATGATGCAGGGCGCAGGTGGGTTGTGGAGCTGTATGGATGACATGGCAAAACTTGGAGTTGCACTTGGAAAAGCGTTAAGCAAAAAAAAGGATCTAACAAATGATCGTGGTCACGTAATTATTAGCAGAGAAAACCTCGAAAAAATGATGACTCCTCAAGCTATCAATGCTCCTTGTGGCTTAGCCTTTGACTTGGAAAATGACGTTATTGGAAAAGGAGGGGGTGTTTTCGGTTATGACTTTAAATTCAAAGTTGACTCAAAGACGGGCAACTGTATTTCCATGATGTGTAACCACGCGGGACAAGGAAAGTTTGATCGTTACCTAGCAATGAGTACCGAAGTACTGACAACATTAAATCCTAAAGTTTCCTTACCTTCCTCATCAAAACCTAAACCTAAATCAATTGTTATTGAGGATTTAACAATTGCTGAATGCCCTCGTCAATTCAAGGGATTTTCTGGAATTCTAGCCTTCCCAGATGAACATCCTCTAACACGAGTCAATTTTAACGGTACCACCCTACCAGTAAAACAACTATCTGTTAAGGGTACAAATTTGTTTGATCGTTATGTAGTGATAGGAGACTCACCATTTCAAGGTAAAGAGCTACAGCTCTTTCAAAAAAATGAACATTTATATCCCTGTTTTTCTGAAGGAATGGAAGTATGGTCATTTGGTGAAATCAACAACGAAAACTTTCCTGTGATTTCAGCCGAAGCCATTCACAAACAATTTAACCAAGCCGCGGGTGACTATATAGATACAACTCCAGGAGGGCCTCCCCCACATACAATCAGAGTCGACTCTAAAAATGGCATCTCACTATCATTTCCAGATATGGCACCATCAAAGTGTTTGATTACCTCTTTCTCTGATACGGAAATAAATTTCAGAACATGTATAGGTGGTGGTCCTCAGCCATTTTCGTTTAAATTGATCAAATCAATAGGTGAAGAAGATTGGCGTCTCCTAGTTCTCAACGGGGAAACTGGCGAGCCTGCTGGAAACCCTTTGTTGAGACGTAAATGATCAAAACGGAAATATCTTGTTATGAGTAAGAGATGGGAACAAAGAAGACTTCGTCCCAAAAAGTGTCGTGAAGGCCGATGCCAATTCAATCTTATTCAACGAACATGATCGGCAACCTTCTGATAAAATGTTCACGTTTGTGAGAGAATCTGAAGTTGCACCACGGAAATTCCAAGTTTTAGACTACGACTCAAAGAGAGGCCAAAAATCATAAATAATTTTTCTGTTTCCTTTAATATTATCCGCATGACAGATATAATAAGGCATATTTTTGACAAGGAGAGATTTATGCCTCTGATTCAAGGAAGCAGCGAAGACACCATTCATTCGAACATTAAAAAGCTGATAGGGGAAGGGTATAAAAGAAAACAAGCTGTCGCGATCGCCTATAGCGAAGCTGGGAAATCTAACGGCAAGAAGGATCAGTTGCAGGAAAAGCCCTCTCGTTACAAATTCTCCTCTGCAGGGCAGAATTACGGCGAAACACAGCAGTTTCCCTACCTGTGATCTTCATTAAACGCTTTTTTCTTCCTCTGGATAGACCTCGGGAACATAATGAGCAAAATTGCGTGATTCTCTGTCACAAATGAAAACAGAAGTGACGGATGCTGATCCGCCCGTTTCGACCTTATCGCTTTCGTGATACACGCCATTCCATGCCTTTTCTGTTGCAATCGCCTCCGTCGGAGCTTCTACTTCCACCATAAAATACTGGGTGTATGCAAGCCCGACGCGCCATTTTGGAAATTTCTTATTCATAAGCCACCTAAAATTATCATGTTATATTAATATTGCCTTGAACCACTCCTGTGCAAGTCCACTCCGTATTTGCCGTGATGCAAAGCAGTTGGATGGTGTCATATTGATTACTTGAATCAAGATGACCGCCAACACCCATTGTCGTGCTGCTATTGCCAAAATAGATCGTTTGTCCCGCATTCTGTGCAATTTGCCAACCGCCGGAGCCCTTTCCGATGACCCAGACCAGATCCCCCACATTAGATATAGAGGGCAATGTCATCGTTACGAGGCCCAAGTTGTTTGCAATATAGCCGTTATTCACGTCCATGGTTTGCGAAGGATTGGTCACTTCTGTGAATGGAAATTTAGAGACAGGCGCCCATCTTACCCCTTCGACAGTTGAAGAATCAGCCGTCAAAACCTCATTATCCGATCCAACGGGAAGCCTCACATCACCTAAGGCCGTCCTAACGATCAAATCCCCTTGTGTTGTGGTTGGAGAGATGTTGTTAAACGCTGCAGTGGGACTGGATACATCGGAAAGATCGTTGGCAACGGCAAGCAAATCGGCGACTTTGACCCCGGAATCTTTGATGACCTTCCCCGTATTGTCAGCATAAGTCGCAATATCATCAGCAACGGATGAACCAGGACCAATCACATTGCCCGATCCACCGCCACCGCTGCCGGACTTATCCAAATTATTGGTGAACGGGTTATAACCAAAGATCGTCATACTTTCCCTTATGAAAAATAGGTTGCTCGGTTTGTCCAGCTATAGATAAAGCCCGATCCGCTATCGGGAATCTGAACCCGATTGATAAATCCGTTGGCGTCATATCCAAGCTTTCGGATAAACCACGTTGTATGATCTACATTTTCATTGGGCGTTGCAGAAAACCCGACATATAGAGGCTTTCCTGAAACGTCATTATCAAGCCTTTGCTCGTAAAAATCGGTCGTTCCCATGGTGGAAGCGAGATTATTGATTTGGTCAAAAATATTGGTGGGAATTGGCATCGATCACACTCCTTTGACCACCAGCAAGAAAGTGCCTTTATCGAGACTGACCCTTCAAGTCTTCTCGATACTGCGATTTGCAGACATGACCATCACTTTTTGAAATCTGCTCATTCTCCAATGTCTGATCATTGGAAACACATGCAGGGTCCGAATGGATCATTTCAGGTAAAACGCACCCATCCAGTGATTCTTCATGTCTGACATTTGGCATAGCACGGCCTTGCGCAATGGTTGCTTTTAAAAATTCTTGTGCTGGCTAAATGAAAACGATTCTTGAGGAGGGAGGGTAAAGGAGTCGATGAGTTCTAAGAGTAATTGATTTCTAGGCGGTTTGGTGGCTTAATGTTGCAGCGCTCCATCCGCGACTTTGGGATCCATACACATTCTGTGCGGGTCCATTTTTACCATTATAATAGGCTTTCACCTTCATTTTGATCAGGTTTGTGACCGTCTCATTGTGGCTCATTGAGTCGAGCATAAACCATTGGCACCAGTGCTCGCCGGACTGGTCCGTCTTTTTGAAGCTGGGGGCTGCAATGAATATCCCATTGCCATCTTTGGTCTGCTGCACTTTATAGCGTAAGATGATTTGACCGAAAAATCTCAGGCTAGCAACTCCCAGATATTTCTCTGCTGGGGTTTCGTCGAAGGTTAAAAATTCAACTTGGCTATCTTCCATACTCTTGGTTTCCTTTTGTTAATCTTTGTCCTCATTCAGATTTTGTTGACCGTCGCATAGGGCGCCACGAAAAAAGCACCCAAATGACACGATGGAGATCCATCACGTTCGTCTTCCACAATAAAGACTTTACCCGAATAATACAAAACTATTCTGCACAAATTTTTATATATTCGCATCTTGCGGTTGAGACTCCAAAATCCTTATGGAGGAACCCTTAGACATTGTCAAGAGCAAAGGTCATGGAAACGGATTCTGATTCCCTTGAGGCTCAAGATAGTCCGTGTCTTTGAGCGCATAATCTGGAAAGTAGGGGAAAGCATTTTTATAAAGAACAGGACGCCCTATTTCTGCAATACGCGTGGCATTGTTATCTGTCGAGAAGCTATTGTCAGCAGTTCCAACCCTGACTTGCCATTTTGAGCTAATTTTAAGCAGGACAGCGAAGTTGTTCTGCGCACCTTCCCACTGCTTGAGTGCATACACATCTAACGGAGGTTTAGCCATATGGAGATTTCCTTTTTCCACTTGATTGATGGAGTAACACCTTGTGTTTTATCATAGTGAAGATTTTTCTTCACTGTTTGTCTCCTTCCGTGATCTTTTCGGCATCGGCATATACTCCTCGACCATATCCCTGATCAGTTGAGAGACAGAATATACCTCGCCCTTCTCCCGAGATTTCTCAATGGCCTGACGCTTTAAAAAATCGTGATATTCTTTTTCGACGCGGATGCAGACCATCGTGGGTTCTTTAAATATTCTCTTTGCCTCTTTTTTCTTGTTTCCTGGCATCTCAGATAAGGGTCTCCGATTATGAGGACCCACCCATCTGCAGTTCTCTTTGCAGTAATCCCCATCTAGACTGATCAGCTCAATCCCGTCGCAATCCTGCGGCATCGGCCCCATCTCTTCATAGAATTTGATGAAGGAATCTTTCCATTCCGGGCACATCCTCACTCCGCGGCCGCCATAGCTCTTGTAGCTTTTTGCATTCTTGTTGTAGCAGAGCATTTTGATCCTGGTCCACGTTTTGTGTTCCTTCGTCCGAGTCATTTTGTGAGTTGTCATCTACATTTTATCCTACATCAGCAGTTAAAAGATCATTTTCTACGGGGAAGTCTTTTAGAATCATTCCTCTTAAAAATTTTGGAACCGAAAGATTTCTTTCCTCGGCGAGCTTTTTAATCATGATGAAATTTTCAAAAGGGATGGCAAAGGAAACCACTTGATATTCATTACCCTTCCATTGCAATGAGGAGGGCGTTTGCCTATGATTTTTTGGATTCAGAGGATGGTTTTTCTTGTGAACCACTCCGTGACAGGTGCGGCAGAGCCAGTAAACATTTAATGGACTTCCGTAGTCCACATGGTGGGCATCGAGCTTGATATGTTCAAGAGTGCAAAGGTCGCAAGTGGCAGGGCGTTTTAATTTACCCTCCTTTAATGCGGTGGCAACAGCTCTTCGGGCAATTTCCTTTTTTCGATATGCAATGCATTCTTCATCGCTGATCATTTGATGGGTTAGCATAGGGCGGGGAGTTTACCTTTCATGTGTATTTTTCATCGCGCTGACTCTCATTTTTTCATCGCGTCGACTCTCAATTTTAGATTGCCACAAACACATGTGTATTGTATTTTCTTGGGTAGAGTGCGTTTTTGCGGATGTATTCTCCGTTTTCTTTTTTCTTGGACGCCCCTTGGCTTTTGCCAACGGCTTCACCTGTCCGCCTGTAATAAAATGGATTTTCTGCGCTGTATCCTCATCGACAGTTTCATTCTTCTTAATTTTCCAGATTACTTGACGCGAACAGCCGGCTAGCCTGGCTAGCTCATTGGTTTCCATATTATTTTTTCTTAGCCAAGTCTCAAGCTCCATGTCAGTAGACCTCCTTCTGTAATGGATAATACGCATTGTAAGATGTTTTTGTAAATGTTTTAGTTCCCGAAAAATCTAGAAACATATAAATTGTGTCTACAAGCCTCCAAAGGCAAATAAATTAACTTTTAATAAAGGACAACAACCACTATGATTCATGAGTAGGAGCCTAAAATGTTAGTGGAAATCAGAGAAAGACACAATGTGAATCTACCGCGTGTAAATTCGCAAGGTGAAGTGAATATGCGGGTAAAAGAGGGTGCGAGCGAAGCAAGATTAGGGGGTCAAGTTTGGCGACCAGCCCCCCTAATGGTGGAATTTCGCAAAATGCTACTTCCAATGCCCCTGCTATTCCTTTCTGGGGTTTTTACAGGAGTTGGCATCATGCTAGCTTTAAAGTAAAAAATGACTCAAGGAAAAAAGGAAAATTATGGACAGGACAAAAATGGATAAAGAGTTTCTCGACTCGCTCGATCTCAAGAGTGCGATGGATCACATTATGGAACTGACGGAATCGGTGAAATACGACCTCGTCAAAGCAGAAAAAGACCATGAAAAGTCTGGAAAATACACCATGTCTTGTCTTTACCGCGTCCGCCAGCTCCTTGTAGATCTCGAAAAATTGGGACTGCAGTTTCGCAAGCTATCGATTGCTTATGAAAAAGAGCTGGAGGAGAAGAAACGCTCAAAAAAATGAGACGAAAGGGGTTTTTGACCTCTTTCGTTTAAAAAAATATCGATCTAAGACGAAAAAGGACAAAAATGAACACCCGTCATGAAGAAGACGCCATTCCAAATGGATATGCACGCGTCACAGAGATTCTCAAACCCTACACTTCTTTTGAAGGCATTGACCCCGCTGTTCTGGAAAAAGCTGCCGATCGAGGCACGCGCGTTCACAGCTACTGCGAGTTGTACACGCAAAATCTCCTGATCGAAAAAGTCGACGATGACTGCCAGCCCTATGTCAGTAGCTTCATCCAATGGTACGATGCAATGGTTGAAGACGTTTGGCATCAAGAGTACCGCCTCTTCTGCAAAAACTATCGATTCACCGGAAAGCTGGACATGATCGCCACTTTAAAAGGGGATGATCATGAAGCTTTGATCGATATCAAGACACCACAGCAAGCAAGCTGCTCTTGGAAACTGCAAACAGCAGCCTACCGCTACCTCGTCAGAGTCAATGATGGGATCGACCTCAAACGGCGTTTATGCCTGATGCTCGACCGTAAAGGCGGGATGCCAAAGGTGGTGGAATACACCGATCACGACAATGATGAACGCTTGTTTTTGGGCGCCGCCGAGCTTTACCACTTCTTTAAGTGATTTCAGAAAAAACATGTTCTCAAGCCTCATAAGCTTGTTTTTTTGTGATTTAATAGTGCTTATTGTGTTGGTTTTAATGTTGCGAATCGTATACTATGACGTGTAATACGAAACGTAAAATGCAAATTAGAGTTGAGCAATGAATAAGGGTGGATTTAGCTGGAAGAGGTTTTTGGGGTTGAGTGCATCGAAAGCACGCGTCTCGAGAAAAATCGGCATTCCCTTTACCAAAGGGGGAAGACAGCGCAAAGCGGGAGCTGGGGGATTGCTAGCCTTGTTATTTACAATGTTTTTTGATTAAGGAGTTGTATGTTTAATTTTGAAGAAGCGAACGAAGCCATTAAAAAGAATGAAATCATGAGCATCCAAGCAGGAGGGATGACAGTCGGCCAGGCGACTCTGCTTTTGAGTCATAAGCTGGACCTGACACCGCTGATCAATCAGGCCACGGACCACGTGATCGTCGATGAGAAAAGTGCAAGCCAGGCCCTTTCCATGAGTCTTCAAGCGCGTAAAATCCGAAAGCAATTAGATGAAACCCGACTTGAGATCGTAAGACCCCATGTCGATTTTCAAAAATCGATCAACAAAATCGTCAAGGAGTACGAAGCAAAATTAGAGCAGATTGAGGAAAATCTTAAAAGCAAATTGGATACCTATCTCAAAGAATCCACATCCACAAATAACGCCTCCTTCATGGTCATTGAAAAAGAAATGAGTGTCGAAGATGGAAAGCTCAAAAAGGTAAAAAAGTGGACTTGGGAGCTTGAGAACGAAAATTTAGTACCGCGCGATTATCTTTGCATTGATGAGAAAAAGATCGCCGAGGCCTTGAAGCACGGGGTGCGAAATATCCCCGGAATCAAAATTTTTGAGAAAGAAGAAATCACCATGCGTGTGAAAAATTAAGGGAGTTGACTATGAGTTATGCAATGACATTATCGGATACTCAGATGCTGCCAAAGAATTTGGAAGCAGAAGAGATCTTTAAATGGGGCCATGAGTTAGGCAAATGCCCCTTTTACCAAAAGCTGGGACCAGGCGGAGTTATTGCTGTCGTCCTCACAGCAAGAGAATTAGGACTGCCACCGATGGCCTGTTTGAATGGGGGGCTGCACAATATCGATGGCAAGGTTTCCATCAGCGCACAAATGATGAACGCCATGATTATCAGAGCAGGCCACTCTGCAAAGTTGATCGAATTGACCCCTCAAAGATGCGTGATTCGTTTTAAGCGACGAGAAGAAAAGGAGCATATCGATTACGCTTACACCGTTGAAGAGGCTCATAAAGCTGGGTATCTTAGCAAAAAGAACTGGCAGACCCATCTCCGAGACATGCTATTTTGCCGCTGCCTATCAGGGGGAGCGCGTAAATTTATGCCAGACGTGATTGGAAATGTGTACATCCACGGTGAACTCGGCGATGAAACGATGCCGCTTGTTCCGCAAGAGGTTCAAGAGCATCCAGAAGCGGCCCAAACAATAGCACAACAAGCACCACCAAGTGCCAAAATTGAACCCTTGCCACAGCCTGAGGCCCCTAAACAGATTGAGAATGTGAAAGTGGAAGGCTTCGAGGAGTTTTACGAAAAACACCTCAGCGAGGACGATAAGGTGGCTTATGTCCGTAAAATCGCTCAAGCTACCAACAAGACAGAAACTCAAATTATCAATTCAGCCGTTGCCAACGAAGCAGGATTTTTAACTGCCTTTGAGAAGTGGAAAGCCGATCAAAAAAAAGCGGAAAAGAAAGGAAAGAATAAGGCCGCCAATGAAGCGACTGCAATCGCACCATTAGCGCCTCATTCAGATGAAGTCCCACGATCAATGGACGAGCTTATTTAGGCTTTGAATCAGGGGTAAGCTCTAGACTTATCCCTGTCTCTTCCTTAATCACATCCTCGGCAGCTTCCTCTATGGGATTATTATTCCCCAAAGCAAGCACGCTGATGTATCCAATGATCAGACTGATCATAACAATCAGCCCAATAAATTGATAGGGCTTCAAATAGGTCGTGTAAGCTTGCAAAAGCATTTGTTTGAGATCGGCTGGCATCATTTCGCAGGCGCCTGTTGAATTTGGACAACCGGATCCTTGTCCTTATTTTTGACTTCGATGGAAACAGTCACGTCGGTGTCTTTTTGGAAAGCCTCTTTGTCAATCTCCACTTTAACTGCTGTATCAGTAGCGATGTCATCCACTGCTTTGAATAATTCCGGCATCATTGCCGCGCAGCCCGTTAATAGGAAAATCAGAGACACGAATAAAAAAGAGCGAAGCATGGAACCCCCAAGGTTAAAATCGCGATATAAATTTGAGTGAATTTATTGGATATTGGGGGCTTTGAGAACTAAAAGAATTGAGTGATTGAGTCGTTACTTTAACGTCTGATAATTGTGCTTATGTTTAGTAAGTAGCTAAACAAGAACGGTTTATGGTTTTTAAACCTTCTATCCACACATCCGCTATGTTTTTCATCTTAAATTTTTACCGGCTTGACCAAAAAGAGTCAATAGATATTATTTGGCCATCCATCCAACTTTCCAGGAATCCAGACAACCTTCTTACCAGAAAACCAACTGACTGATTCTGAGTCTTATATCGCGTTGTTCTTTTATAAAAACGCTGTCCTGATAGGAAAATTGGACATCTGAACAACCAGCTTTATGGATTTCTTTCCAACTGGACATCTGGTTGTATGGATTGATTTTCATCCAGTAGCATAAAACGCTTGAAAAACCGAAATTTTTGTTTATTTCTTATCCATCAAATTATCGACAAGTAATTGAGACAACCATTTCTCATATTCTTCAGATGCCCATCCTTGTTCTACCACAAGCATACGGTACATATCGCGCCCAGTAAAGGCCCATAGGATATCTCGAGCTTTGATTTCACTGAGTCCTTTCGCAAGAGATTTTTCCCTTACCATTGCTTTTATTGTAACTTCCTGCCGACTGTAACGGCGCATCTCTCTTTCTTTTTCAAGTTCTTTGAATTCAGGAGCCAAAACGACAGCGCCTCGAAAAAGATTCATCTGCACCTTTTCTGCATCATACATTTGACGAGCGATTTTAGCAGAAAGAGAGAGGCGTATTTCTGGCGATTTCTCTTGTATGCTCATTTCCACAAGGGCATCGAACTGGTCCGGAGGAAGGACCTCATCCATTAAAGCACGCAGTACGCCGCGTTTAGATTGAAATAGCGAGTAAACGGTTGGTATTGAAACATCGGCAGCCTGAGCTATTTTCTCAATAGTGACACATTCAAACCCTTCTGATTCAAAAAGATTTTTTGCAGCAATAAGAATACGTTCTCTTGTTTGAGCTGCCTGTGCATTTCTGACTAGTGACCTATACGGTCTTTTTTCTTTATTTGACATGTTGGATATAGTTTACTATAATCAATGTTGATTGTCAAAAAAAATCCAAAGGAGGAGACGATGACAGACACAAAAGCTATGGCAGTAACTTATTATACAGCACTTGGAGAGAAGAACATACAAGCAGTTAAAGAATGTCTGCATCCTGACGTTCAGTTTAGCGATCCCCAAGAAAAAGTTTTGGGTAGAGAAAATGTTCTTAAGGCTGCAGAGGGTTTTACTCGTATTTTTGAAACTCTAACAATCCGAGCAAAATTTGGATCTGAGGATCAGGCCGTGATTGTCTATGAAGTAAAAATACCGGGACTTTCCAAAAATTTAACAGCCGCTTCGCTACTGAGTTTTCGAGAAGGGCTTATCTCAAAAATCGAACTCATTTATGACACTCGATGTTTCACAGAAAAAGAAGAAACTTCGTAGACTGATATGGAAGAATCGGATCGTGCAATTTTTTCTGTATATTGCGCGATCCCCTCTTTTATGAAACATTCTATTCAAAGCAAAACTTCATGTTCTGTGAATGAAAGGGTTCGTGTCAACAGCTGATTACCTGGATTCTCAACCAAATTCCCGGAAAGTCAGAGAGATTAACAACCAGATATCCAGCTTGCTGGATTCCCATACAGAGAAATGGAAGTCCAGGAATCCATTCTTCCAGATTATCTTCCAGCACAACAAAACCCATTATTTTTTTACAGAAGCTGCATATTCTGCTTACTCATTCAGATCAACCTCTGCAACTTGCCAAAATTCTTCAATAGTATTGCAGGGAGTCAGATTTTTCCGTTCATCAACGTCAAGCATAGCTTTTTGCGTTTCAATGTTTGGCTCATCTTGAAAAAGATATGGTCTGAGATAGGACATGATAAATTCGCTGATGGTCATTTTTTTCTTGTCTGCCAATAATTTAATATATTTTTTTTCATGCTCCGTCATCTCTATGATTATTTTTACCCTGTATGACTTTGATTGGGCACGCATCAATCTTTCCTTTAGGTAGAATCCTCGTTTTACCAAACTGTGATCGAGAGGGGTCGATTTTGTTAACGCTTGTTAACAAGTACAGTCTTTCATTTACTTACTCAATGCATCATAGCAAGATTTTCTTCGAAAGAACAGGAAAACTGATCTCAAAAAAACAGCTACCTGTGAATGAGAGGGGTCGATTTTGTTAATGGCTGTTAACGCAACATCCCTGTTTGAAAAAGGCATCCAAGGAAGCATTGGCATTTGGAACAACCAAGACGGCCGTTGTGGCGATTTCTACCTCAAAAACCGAGGAAAACTACAGCTTCGATAAACAACAGCGCTGTAGCGACAAAAATTCAATTTTTCAGAGTTCTGTTTTCATGGCTCTTGAAGCGAAGCGAGAAAGAGCCTGTTAACTGCGCAGCTGTTAACAACCTTATATCTTATTAGATATAATTAAGCTTGTTAACACGCATATAAAACCTTGAAAGTCAGAGGTTTATAAAACACCCTGTGATCGAAAGGGGTCGGTCCTGTGATTCAGAGGGGTCGATTTTGTGAATGAAGGGGGTCGTTTCTGTTAACAGACCTCCTTTGAACTGTGATCGAGAGGGGTCGATTTTGTTAACGCTTGTTATCAGAATGCTTTTCTTTTTGTGCAATAATTTGATTAAGTTGTTGCGCGATAAAGCTTATCATGCAACCTTTCTCGATCAAAATTGCGCAAAAAGAAGTATCATGCAAGATATGACATGGAAAGTTGCGCGATAATAAACTTTTAAAGGGTATTGTGATTCAGAGGGGTCGATTTTGTTTACAGAAAAGTGAAATTACCTGGAATGCTGTGATCGAAAGGGGTCGATTTTGTTAACGCTTGTTAACAGCATCCTCTTTTTTTGAAATGAAGAAGTCCTCATCGAATGAAAAGGACTATCGAAGTACCAAGATGACAAGTTGTGATCGATTTTTATGACAGTTTAGCCGCAAAAGATCGTAATTTGTCTGAAACTTCTTTGGTGATTTGCCGTTTTTGATTCAGTAATAAGCTGACCATAGGCCCTGTGATCCCAAGATGATTGCCAAATTGTCGTACGGTAAGTTTGGAAGCTTTAAATGTTTCTTTTAATTCTTCAATCGTAGCTACTTTGCTCTCTTTATTTTCTAATGCTGGAATTTCTCTATTTGATTGGATTAGTTTTAATTCCTCGTCTAACCATTCAGGGGGGGTAAGTGTCAGAGAACAATTAAATGGGTCTGCGCACTCAGAAGGCAGAAATTTTTCCCCTGTATGGGACCAATTCCCTAAATATCCGTGTTCTTTCATGTAGTTGAGCTCAGATTCTAAAGATCGAAGATCCCTCATTTTATACCTTCCTGAAGGATCTAAGTCACACCAGTCCATTAAACTTTGAATAGAGATTTTTTGCTGGGGATTCATTCTCCAGAAGATTGCCAATAGTGGGGTCAGATAGATGGTAAGGGGATGCTGCCGGTGGTTTTCTTGAGCGATTTTTTTCAGCAGCTTGGTATATTTAGCCGTGTGGCCGTCCTTTGGTTCGAATGCATTTTTATACCAGAAGTCTGTCGCTCGCAGTTTGATCTTTTCGTCAATGACCACTTTATCGAAAATTTCCTGCCTAAATCCATCGATGCTGAATAGGCGCTCACCTTGGATAACCTCTTTTTTCCCTTCTTTTTTTCTGGCTGTAATGAAAAGGCTTTGGAAAACTCGAATGATTTCACTAGCTGTCTTCTTTAAATCATAATCAAAAGTTCCATTAGCTTTCTTTCTATGGCCGAGTCGTTCCAAATGTTCATTTACGCTCCATATGAAGTGTCCTTTTCGGAAATTTTCCTCTAAACCGATTAATAAGCCTAAAAGATGTCGCAGTCCTTCCGCGCCGAAGGTGCGTTTGATGTACAGAGCTAAGCTGATTTCTCTGAAACGAATATCGGCGTTAAAAAGAGAAATATCTATTTCCGCTTCCGCCTCCACCTTTGGATTATCGCTGACAACTGCAATATATTTTTCCTCTACGGATTCTTTTCCATTCAAGTACGAGGTGTTTTTTTCGACTTTTAGGATGGTAGAGAGAAATTCTTCAGCTTCCTTTTGTTCGATAGCCGTCCATTCTGAGTGAGGCTTGCTTAATAGACGCCTTGGAATCATATCTGGTTTTCCTGCGAACATAGCAAGAAGAGTAAACATCAAAGCATGCGAGGGAAGAGCAAATGTATCTTTATTTGAGGATTGGTCAATAACATTTTGGATAGCCTCTTCAATAAGAGATCGTTGGGCTGTGGGGCCCATGTCGCTCAAAATGTTTTTTAAAGAGACGAGTTGGTGTTGTGAAAAATTTTGAATAGGGGAGATGGTCGATTCCCATTCCTGTTTTTCGGATGATTTGATTTTGAGCGACATACCAAGCAGTTGAATATCTTCGACAGACTCTAAGATATTGACTGTTTTGCCTGTTTTTTTATCGATCACATGGAGTTGATAACTATTTTCCTCCTGATTCTCAGGAATGATGAGCTCTCCTGTTATCGCTTTGGAGTCTTCAGGCTTGGTTTTTTTTGGCTTTGTCTTTTCTTGAGTGCTGGTGGTTTCGCTCATTTTTTCTCTCTTAGTGTAGACAAGGGCCTGTCAAACACCAAAGAGATGTTTTGATTGGCTGGGCCGTTGCGATTTTTAAGGACTAAAATATCAAGGTCCACGGTCCTTCCCATGAGTGCCTCTCCCTTGATTTCCGATTTTTCTTTGGCTTCGTTCCAGATCCCTAGAACCAGCTTAGCATCATTTTCGATATCCCCCGCTTCTCGCAGGTTATCGAGACGTAACACCTCTTGTCTTGCGCTTCCTCTTCCAAGCTGAGCACCTAAAATAATCGGGACAGAGTTAAATTTGGCTGTTTCCAAAATGGTTTCCGAAATTTTTTGTAGCTCTAGCTGCCTTGTAGAGGATTTTCCTTTGAATTTGATTTTTTGAATATAATCGATGAAAATGGCACCAATTTTTCCGCGTTCTTTCAGATTTGCTATGACTTTGCTGAGGTCATCCACAAAATAAGGAAAATCGCTGACGACGAGTCTGTGGTTTTCTGTGAGAGATTGCAGGAGTGCTATCCCTTCATTGATTTTTGGGTTTTTTGTGAATCCTCCGCGCAGATAGCCTTCTAAGTTGGCAAGGTTATTGGATTCGCTGATGAATTCTCCTGTGAGAATGTTTAAGACCTTGAGCAAAATCTGATTTTTAGGTTCTTCATAGGAGAAAAAGTAGAACTCCCTGTCAGGATAGAGTTTGACCATGTTCACAAAGAAGTTGAGCAGAGTGGTCGTTTTACCGTGAGATGGCCTTCCGGCAATGATGGTAATCGCTTCTTGAGGGATTTGAATCGTAGCATCGATTGATTTGTATCCCGTTTTTAAGCCTTCTTGGATCGTTGATAAATCGCATTTGAGGTTTTCTACTGTATAGGGCTTAAGAAAGAAGTCGTCCTTTTTGTGCTCTTTCTTTAGCTGGGAGAGTATTTGCTCGGCTTTCTTGATCTCCCCTTGAGAAATAAGCTTTTGAGCATCATCTAACGATTTCTTATAGGTCTCTTCATCCTCTCTTTTTTTCTGCTCTTTCAGCGCTTTCGCCATGATGTCATCGATTTCAGTTGGATTAAGCTTGAAAATCGCCTCCATCTCTTGTTTGAAGATGTTTTTATCCAAGGCATCTTCGATCTTAGCATACTCTTTTGAAGCTCTTCCTAAAGCTGAATAACGCCCCATGTCTGTATTAAGATCATCTTTGTAGGCAAAGTAAGAGGGCATCCACCTCACGCGAGATTGGGCGTTTTCCTTAATCAGCTTTTTGAAGGCATCGGCGCCATGTGCTCTGACATACTCATCCGGGTCTTTATGCGGGCTTAGGAAATTGGGGGGCAAGATGAATGCTTTAATTCCATTGGCTTCTAATAGATCCGAAGCTTTTTTGGCCTTCTCGATGGAGCCTATTTCCCCTTTACTGTCTTTTGCATCATTATCAAAAATGATGATGACGCTTTCCACTTCATAGATTTTTAAGCTTTCTAGGTGCTTGGAAGATAAGTCCCCCTGACCGGTTGCCACGATGTTCGGAATGCCAACGCTGGGCAGATAAGCGGCATCTGGGAGCCCTTCGACGAGAAGGAGCTGGCTTTCTCTCTTGCACTTGTAGATGTTGAATAGATCATCCTTTTTAAGCCCTGCTGTGTAGCTCCATCGATAGAGTTTCCCTTCCGAATCGGGAACCCCTTCTTTTAGGGTTGCTCTTTTGGCAAATCCAAGAATCCGACCAAATTTGTCTCTATAGGGAAGCGCTGCTCTAAAATTATCGCCAGCGACGCCGTTGAGCTTTATTTCGCTGACTTCTTGATGTCTTTCTGGAGGAAGCTGCGATCTTAAATATTCCCTGATTTCTGCATCTTTTGGCCAGTAGATCCAATCAGTAGTCGAAAGTTTTGTTGGCTCATATCCCCTAACTTCAGTCAAGTATTGAAACGCCTCTTTTCCTTCGCTCTTCGTTAACAGGGTTTTCCCATATTCAAAGACCATTTCATAGAGGTTTGACAATGAGTGCGATTTTTTTACCTCTGGAGAGATCGATTTGTGATTTTTTAGCTCTTCAAGCAAGTCGCTGCGGAATATTTCAGCGAGATATTTGCAGGCATCGACATAACCAAACCCCTTTTCCCTTTGAACAAGTTCAATGGCATCAAATGATTCATTGCAGCTAAAGCAATGGAATTGGCTCCATCCAGAGCCAAGCCTAAAGCACTGCCCGCTCTTTGATTCGTGGCCCGAGACACACTTGCCTACCAAATACCCCCCCACGCGCTTGAGGTTTAATTTATGGTGGAGATCTAAGTGTTCGGCTACCGCTTCAATTCGTATGGATGCCTTGAGTTTTTCTTTTACATAATTATCGATCATATTTGTTCCTGCGAGCCCCTTTCAAAGGCAACTGTTTCCTTAATTATTCCGTCTGCTCATTTTCCATTTTGATCAACCACTGGATCGCTTCACAAATCATTTCGGATTTTTCCGTCTTCCTTCCCTGCAGCATCCTATTGGCGTAAAGATCGTTAAAAGCCTTGTAAATATCTTCTGTCAAATTGAAGGTCATTTTATACGTTGGGATTTTTTGTGATTGCTGCTTCGAAGTCGGAAATATGGAATTTTGCCGAATCGATTGGAAATCTTGCTTTCTGTCTAGCTGGATTTCCGGGTGCCTGGATGGTTGGTTTGTTTTTCTTCCAGACTTCTGGTCGACTGGTTCGATTTCTTCCTGGCTTAATGGACTGCTGTTTGGCTGGTCATTTGGTTTGTTGGCCTTCTGGTTTGTTGGTTGGTTGGGTTGTTTGTTTTCTGGTTTGCTTTCTTCCTGGATGTCCAGCTTCCCAACTGGTTGATTATCATACATTTCGTCGATAGATAGCTTTGCTTTTTTCTTGATTTCATTAATTCCTGACATAGCTCAACCTCTCTTCCAATTCTTTAGTGAATTCCCGGTAGGCGACGGCGCTAGTGCTATCGGGGGCGAAATCGAAAATAGATTTAGCCGCTTCTTGCGATTCTTTCAGTCGTACGTTTTCAGGGATACGCGTCTTGAAGATTTTATCGCCAAAGAGTTCATTGATCGCTTCGAAAATTCTCTTCGAATGATTCGTGCTCATTTTGAAGAAGGTGAATAGGACGCCTAAAATTTCTGCACGGTGATTGACCAGCTGACCGACTTTTTTATTTGTTCGGTTGATGGTATCCATAAAGTTTTGCATGCCGGCTAAGTTGAAATAGTCGAGGCCGACGGGGAGTATGATATAATCTGCCGCGAGCACCGCATTCGTCAGCAATGTTCCAAATGTTGGAGAAGTGTCGATGATGATGTAGTCATACTGGAGATCGACGAGTTTGGAGCGCAGGGCGAACTCTTTGGCCTGGATTTGGGCTAGTTTCACGTCTGCTACAGCTAATGAAACATCTGAGGGGAGTATGTGAAGCCCTTCAATATATGTGTCCTGTACCACATCTTTGACGTTGCATTCCTCTTGACAGAGCAGCTCCGCGATGGTTTGACGGTTTTCTGTTTTGATTCCAAGTCCTATTGTCGAATTCCCTTGTGGATCGAGATCAATCAATAAGACTTTTCTTCCTTCATAGGCTAAACCAGCCGCGAGGTTGATGCTGGAAGTCGTTTTTCCGCACCCTCCCTTCTGGTTGGCGATGGCTATTTTGAACATGGATTGAGTCCTTGGGTTAATGGGTCTTTAAGCCATCAATTTAATCGACTCGCCTTTTTAAGTAAACAGTGAAATGAGTGTTTACTGAAATCACTGATATTGCTAAGATGAGGCCATCCAATAATGGTGGAAGCAAATCGATACAAGAAGGTAAGGAATGGCTAAAAAACCAACTAAAGAAGTGCCTGTTAAGGAACCTGAGAAGCCACGAAGAGTTCGAATTACTTTGGAATGCTCTCCTGAAACGAGAAAAGCGATTAGGATCATGGCAGCTCAAAACGACAAGAGCATGAACGATTTCATTATCTCAATGGTAATGGATAAAATGGGATTGAATGATTAATTGATTCCCCATCTTTAAATTTCGCATCGCGAACCCCTATCTCTTGAAAAAGAAAGGGGGTTCAGCTCACCCCCTATAAAATATAGTTTAGTTTCTGGTTGACTGGATTATTTTCTGGACAACCATCCTGCTGGATTCTTGGGTATCCAGGTTAATGTTTTGTGGGAATGTTGGCTGGTTGTCTGGTTTAATGGATGTTCAGCTATCTGGCAATCTGGAAAAGCGGCTGGTTTAAAAGATTTCCAGATGGCTGGCTGGGTTGCTGGTTGTCCATTTATATGACTTTATGGACAACCAGTTTGCCAACCAATTCATCATAAGTGCGTTATTTGAATATTAGATTCTGAGAAAGTCGCTTAAAAAAACTCAAACACCCAAATTTCACCACGAGCACCATTGCCTCCGGCGGCTCCGTTGCTGACGCTATCCGTTCCACCACCACCTCCGCCGCCTCCGCCACCAGGTGTACCACCAGTTCCTCCTGGGGCAGGGGCCGCTCCCCCACCGCCACCTGTTCCGCTGCAAAAGACTCCGCCGGAAGTAATCGAAGTGTTGGACGTTCCGTTTCCGCCATTTTGGACAAAATTGACAACTCCGCCTGTTCCTCCATTTGAAATAATGGCTGGCGAAGATGCCCAAGTATTGATGTTTCCACCACGACCCCCATTGAATCGCGTATTTCCTGTATTCAATCCACCGCCGCCTCCACCACCACCTCCTCCAAGACAAGAGCCAAATCCGGTTGCGTTGGGGGCGTCTTCACCATTACTCGCGGCGCCAACGGCTCCAGCGCCGCCTGCGCCTGCTACCTGAACAGAATAAAAATTACTCAGCACATAAGGCGCTCCTCCTCCTGATCCACCCCCTCCATTCACACCTCCGCCGCCAAACGAATTGATGCTTGGGCTGTAGGTGCTGATGTTTCCAAAAGAGGTGACACCTCCTGCCGAGCCGTTATTTCCATTAGTACTATTCGTTGTTTGAGTAGCCCCTCCATTTCCAGCGGCTCCAATCGTTACGGTTTCGGTCGCCCCCAATGATGATGCATTGCATTGGTAGAAAAATATACCAGAACAGCTTCCACCTCCTCCACCACCTACATTGGTGGCAGAAGCACCTCTTCTGCCGCTTCCTCCGCCGCCCCCGCCTCCCCATCCGACAATTAGAGCAGATTGTGTCCTTGGATCCTTGGTCCAGGTTCCAGACGCTGTTATTTTGGTAATTTTCGAAGCCCTATTGATTGCATTGTTCGTTGCCATCTTTAAACCTCGGCAGGTTTCATGATAGAAAGAGGCCTTACATAATCCTGTAAGTACTCCATCCAAATGTCTCCTATGTCAGCCTCTTTGGTTTCTTTTACCATGCAACCCGTTGGCGGCTGCCATTCAGTCAAGCCATCCCAGGCAATGACATTGATGACTCGATTATTTTTATCTATCACTGCGTATCTACTAGCCATATTTGCTCCTTCAAATATTTGTTTTTAGTCCAATAAGTATCCGTAAATGAAAGAAATTCCATTTGTTTGCAGAGAAACCACCTTGGATCCTCCAGCAACGCGAATAGTGAAAAAAGCTGTGTCATTTGCGTTCATTTTGGCAAATATACATCCAGCGATTTGTAGTGTTTGAGAACTTGAAGAAGGAGAATAGGCCCCCATTTCTACGAGCCTATATTCTCTTGCTGTCGTCATGCATTTGAGAACATAACTACTCATTGAAGAGGTGAGACCTTGGGCATTAATGGAAGCACCAAAAATGTAATTGCCTGCAACAGGAGCTGTGAAAATGCCTGTGGCTGCATTGTAGTTTGAGTTTTGATCCACAATGACATTGTCGCAAACTACTGTATAAACTGTTCCATCTCCAGTGATGTTACCTGTGTTTGCATTGAGCTGAGCAAAAAAAGTAGATTGGAGTGGACGTCTGACTTGATTTTGCGAAACAATAATCGAGGTATTATTGCTGTTATTGTTCTTGCTCATTACATTTCTCCATTAAACAACCGTGAGGTTGCCAACAGCGCTCAGTACTCTCCAAGTCGTATTGGCTACAACGCAAAGGCACTCTAAAGAGTCGCCTGGATCAGTAGAGGCTAAGCTTCCTCCAACACCTGCAGTAGTTGCTACATTTCCAAATTTGATGCTTTGAGAGGCATTCTGTGCTAATAACCAACCTCCAGCACCATTTCCGGCTATTCTAAACGTGGTCCCTTGAGCTGCCGTTGTTGGAAGGGTAAGGGTGCATAATGCAGCATTATCTGCGATATATCCGGTATTGACAGCGATTGCTTGCGATGTTCCTGTGACATCAACCCATGAGGAGACTCCTCCACTTCCGCCGCTCGGAGCTGCCCATACAGCAGTTCCGCCGGAAACAGTTAATACTTGGCCTGTGCTGCCTATTCCCAACTGAGTAAACGTTCCTGCTCCTGTACCAACAAGAATGACTCCATTGGCCGTATAGGACGAAAAGCCAATGAGGGTATCTGTTGCCTGGTTGGGTAAAGTGAAAACACCATTAGCATTTTGGGCTGTTAGTGTGATATTGCCGGATCCATTCCATGATATATTCCTTTTTGTTGTTCCCCCACCAATCGTCACTCCGACTGACTGGTTTGTGATGTCTAAGTTGACAGATGAATTTCTCGCCATTTTTTACCTCTTGATTGTTTTTAAGGTGCTTTCCTGACACCGTTATTTGCTGATCCACAGCACTTCAATTTTTTCTGCTTTTGAGTCTTTTGAGTCTGATTGGGAATTTGCAGATCTGTGGATTCAACATTTTCGAGGATGTAATTTTTGCTTTGATTCATCAATTGAGTGAGGATGGCGGTTAAGGCATCGAGACTATTTCGCATTTGTTCGATCGATTGTTGAATGGCGAACATCCGATTCACTTCGATCTGCTGCTGAATGAGCACCCGCTTAGGAGCGCAATCTCTGATGATTTTTGGCTGCCCTTGGCCGTTTTCTTGCCACCAGGATTCCATATAATTAGGGCAATCCTTCTCCGAGGAACATAATTTATTTTTCACAAATGGGCAGTTTTCACCGCAAGCCGTGCATTCCACTGAGTCTCCTAATAGTTAAGGTTGTTTTTGGCATAGAATTCCAGTTGCTGCTAACGGTCTCCAGGAGGCTCCATGATCATGGGGAGCGCCTACGCCTCCTACTGCCTGAGACGATCCATCAACGCCTTGTGTAATTCCAAGCCTTGGTCTTTGATTTTTTGCCCCATGCGCAAACCTAGAGCTTTCATTGCTTTGATCTGAACCGAAGTAGTAGTGGTGGGTATGGTTGGGGATTTGTTGGATATTCAATTGCATTCCGGTTTGCTGCCATGTTCCTTGAGGAAGCGCCCCTCCTACATTGTAGGTGGATCCTCCCTTCACAGCTAAAAGACAATCGCCTATGGGAATCACTACCCAACCGCTTGGTGCCACGTTTTGATAAAACCAAAGCTGTGTGCCTGCAACAAAACTCACTTGATCAAAGCGGATTTGATAGTTATTTCCTCCACGAGAAATTGGAAAAAGATCACTGACAACTGCTGAAGAGGGGAGTGTAGGAAAAAGGGAAACATCAAAGTCTCGGATTTGAGCAATGGTTGCTTTCTTATCGGTAAATCCTTGGCGGACAATGGTTAAATCGTTGGCAGCATCAATGATTCCCGCTGATGGAAGATCTGGAATTTGAACAGGTGAACTCATGGTGCCTCCTTAAGACGGAATAATTTTTGATTGTCCCCAACAGATGGCGTTGGCTGGCAATGCGCCATTGATGGGTTGATTTCCGGTGATGGTTCCTGTGCCAAGAGTCAGAATATTGCTTGAAACGACATTCAGGGACGGAACTTGTCCTGGGCGTTTGACTCCTACAGCAAAAAGATAAGATGTTGGAGCGCCAATATCAGTCACCGTCAGAGTAATTAAAGCATTATCGATGGGAAAAAGACCGACGCCATTGCCTTCTGTTACGACAGCTTGCTCCTCTTGTTGCTTTAACCATTGAATCCATAGGTAGATATAGCGAAAAAGCCAATTGAACCAATTTCGAGGGGGATATTCCAATCTTGCCCAACCTTCGAGCTTCTTTTCATTTGGCGGTTCAAGCACGTTATTTTGTCCAGAAATGGGGTCTACGACATCATTTTGTGCCCATACCGGTATGATCGTCGGTTTTGATACCATATTGTCTCCTTAAAATATTGGGGGCTGCGAGCCGTTAAACATAATAACCTCTGCCATCTGGCCAGCTCCCGTTGTGTCAATTGGCGTTCCAAACTCAGCTAAGCCTCCTCCAAATGACGGATTTGTCACATTGCCAGCATTCACTGAAAGAAGGTCGCCTGTGTCTATTTGCAGATTTCTCAGGTCGAAAGGGGTGTCTTCGAAAGGGGAGACAAAGAGAAGTTCGATGACAGGATCTCCGCTAAAAACAAAGGGCAATGCAACGCCATAGGTTGCTGTGATAGGAGTATATTGAACAGCAGCTGGACTGACCGACTGGATAGCTGTTACGAGCATTTCTGGAGGATTAGGAAATGTGATTCCATCAGTATCCATTTGAAAAGCTGCAGGGTAGTACTCGTGGTAGCGTATCTTATTTGCTTTCGTGAGAAACTTTAGAACGGTAATGATTTCTTCAGGGGTCGCATTGCCTTTATTGATGTAGATCTGAAACTTGAGGCGCTCGCGATAGTCATCATCTGATTCATTGGGTAGCCTTGAGATGCCTAAAATCTGCCCCAATCCATCCAGTTGAATACCGATAGAGGTGTCGATAGATCGATTGTTTTTCAAATCCTGATCCACGTTATCAATCTCTTGCATAGAGGTCACAAAAGCGCGAATGAGCCTTTGGAATCGATTGTATTCTCCATCGACCAAGCTTTGCTGGAATTGACCAGCGAGTAGAGCAATTGCTCTCTGAACGTGATTGGTGATTTTTACCATTTTGCTAACCTCTTCATCATGACCTATACCGTTACCGTGATTCGAGAGAGGTCAAAAATTGCCACTTCATTCTCAGCAATCGGGATGTCTGCTGTACTGAAAAGGGGACTATCTCCTGGTGCATTGGTTGAGGCGATTTGCATGACGCCGCTCGCTATTCCAGGAACGGTAAAAATCTGCGCCAAGACTCTTTGAAGGAGGACATCGACGCCAATTCCTAAATTATTTCCATATGTATTGATGGCAGCGGCTACAAGATCTTGTCCATTGGGTGGAAACGTTTCTTCGGGGTATAAGGTTAATGTAACCGTAACCCAAATGTAGATTGGGGTGGGGCGGCTAAAGTTGATTGCCTGTTGCTCACCTTGTGAGTCGGTGATGGTGAACTCCGTATTGCCGAATGTTTGGATCCCTGCTGGTTTCGTAAGCCAGATTTTATTTGCAACGTCAGCATCAGTCCCTCCTTGTACGACTGCTTCAAAGCTTTTTGGCAGCCTTCCGCCTTTAAAAACAGCTTGAGCTTGGCTAACCCCGCCTGTGACAGTAAAACTGTCAATTGTAACCTCAACGGCAACGGTCATATTTAAGGTGATCGTTCGATTGGCTGTTCCGCCGACAGTTGCCGATGATACTTCAGGCTGTTGGGATAGAAGTTGAGCAATCACATTCATGGTTGCAAGATGGGAAACCGCAAACGTAATGGTCGGCAATGTCCTTGTGTTGATGACAATGACAATGGCATTTCCAGAAACCAAATCTTGGTTGAGAACAATGAGAATCGGTTCTTGAGTGAGATCTCTATTTTCAAAAACAAATGCCGATGTGACACCTGGAACTTCTTGAAGCAACCTGGCTCGGATCGCTTCCACTGTCGCGGCTCCCAAAAGACGAATGGAATTATTGCGACGAATTCTTAGTTCTGCGTCGGTTTCGATATAACGACCTGTCACACCAGCTTTAAGGTTGTTAATGGAAATCCATCCGGAAATAGGTGTGAGAATTTCTACGAGAGTGTTGATCGGTGCGGGAATCGGAGCAAAATCTTGCGATAGAAAGGTGATGGGAGAAGATTGAGCTGTAATGCTTAAACTGGTGCCGACATTGATCGAGAATGGAACATCGGAATCATCTGCATTCACTGAGAATGTGCTGTTGATATTGTCTATAGCTGAGACCGGCTGAACTCCAGCATTGATGATGGCCGATAGATTTTGTGTAATGGAATTAATGCTCGCCGGCTGGGCAAAAGTGACGGCATACGTCGGTTGAGAGGCTCCTCCAGTAATGATAATGGAGTTGACAATCACGTTGCTTCCAAGGGCTGGAATGATACTGATGATGTTTGGATTTGTCGGGATCGCGGAGGCGACTGCTGCAAAGGAAGCAATTCTTGAGGCGATATCGGCAAGCGTTTGATTGTTGCTTGTGTTGAATGGAACAGCAGCCAGCTGCGTCCCATTCAGCGTCACGACGATCGAGTTGCCGGCAACAAAGCTTCCTGTAAAAGTAATAATCGGCAACGAATAGGTAAACGCTTGGTTATTGATGATTGCAGTATAGGTTTGAGGCAATAATGCATTGACGGTCACATTAGCCGATGCTGCTTGTGATCGGCTAATGAAGGTATTGTTCTGACAGAAAAAGACATCTCCCGTATTAGGAATTCTTGCCAAAGCGCCTTGATTGATCAATGTTCCCTCTAAGCCACCGCAAACTGCAGTGACTTTTGTCTGCTGCGCAGCAAGTCGAGTGATGGCATTCAGTTGAACGACGTTATCAAGGCTGATCCCTTCGGCAGAATTGGGGTATTGGCTGAAGTAAACGTCCTCCATATTTTCCCAAAGATCAGCGAGAATTTTGGAATAGACTCCGATCTGCTGTCCGAATATCGATTGAGGGTCTAAATTGATTTCTCCGAACTCAGCAAGGAGCTGGTTTTCCAAATCCGCTTTGATGTCGGCGAGTCTTTTAGATTTGAATCCTTGCGGGGTTAAACCGAATGTCATGTTAATAAATCCTGCGTGAGAGTGATTTGACCTTGCACAGTACTCACAGAAAAAGTGACTGAGTAGATGCGCCGTTGGCTATCAAAATTGCTTGTGAAACTCAGGATTTGGGTAACGCCTTTTGTATTGAGGATTTCTTGCTTGAGCACGCTCTCAATGCGGATTTGATTCGGGGATTTAATAAAAAAATCTTGATAGTAGGAGACGCCAGCCGTGATATCGAGAAACCATTCGCCCAAAATAAAGCGAAGCCTGATCGCTAGATTTTGTGCAATTTGGTCCTGATCTTCGACGAGCTGTAGATCAAAATCTTTTAGTAAGAGGTCGCCGGTGGTTTCATCCAGCGCAATATCTTTCATGAACATCCTTATGACTCATAGAGTCCCCTTGAGCGCATCAATCTCAGATTTAAAACTTAAATATTGAGTTTGTTGAGTTAATTGGGGTTCTTGAGTTCCTAGGACATTCAGCCAGCGGGACAGGAGGTCTAAAACCTCTGTTGTTTGACTGCCTATAGCGATTTTTCCAGCAGTTTCAATTTGAATTTCACCGCTGGATTTGATCCTTATATTAGAGTTTTTATACGTTAAAAGCACGTCTTCATTGTTCTCTGATAAAGAATTTTCTGAAAATGGCATGAGTCCCATAATGGCTACAGCATCGGAAAGGTCGAATTTTCGCGGATCATCCGGAGCGACGATTCCGCCAACCGATTTCCAAAGATCCGTGCTTCTTTCGATAAACAAGAGCAGACAGCTATCACCCTGAACAACTGGGAAAGTCAGGCTGGCGCCGCCTGCTCTTGGAAAAATAACGGGAACATTATTCAAAATGGGCATTTCTTGGGTCGTTCCATCAAGATAGCTCTTTTTTAAAGAGGGCTGCACTGTGGCTTTTTGAATCGTGTTATCATAGTCAATAATGGTTCCCGGCAGTGCTGTGTGCACATCGTAGAGTTGGAATAAGACCGCTTGTCTCATCGCATCTGTCATTGTCGTCATATGAGAATAATCTCCATAGTAGAGCTCCAATTCGGTCCAAACGTATCTCCCTCATGTTTAATAGAATAAACCGAATAAGGACCATCAAGCCCGATGCGTTGAGACTTCACATTGATGAGATCGCCGGGGAGAATATCGGGGCGCAAGGTGGTTGTGACAATATAGCCAGTTTTAGGTCCGCCCAAATAGAGAGCGGCTCTTTTATCTGTGAATCTTTGAGGAATTCCGATCATGCCTGTGTCGGCATTGATCTCAACGGCAGGTTTTGAAGTTGTACCAAATAAGGGGATGATCTGAAGCTTGCCATTTTGCACGCTCCATTTTAATCCAAGGCGGGCGACTGTTTTATCAATCGCATTTTTCCCCATTCCTATGTATTCAAAACCCTGCTCATACACCACATTGTCAGTAGGAGTAAACTCAGAAATAGTAAGCTCCATCTGTTGCGCGATTGTCTCAATAACCTGGCGGACTGGGACCTTTTCCTTGAAGCTGACGGAAATATGCTTTTGATTAAGAATGCGCTCTCCATCTCCACAGTCAAGAGTGGTGATGATTTCTGGTTGCTCATAGGCGTGGCTGACTTGCGTGGTGTTGCCAATAAAAAGGAGCTGTTCGCCGGCGTCTTCGCTGTATCCGGCTGAAACGATGACTTGATCTCCATAATCTTTTATCCTACTCCTTTTCTCCTGGCTTAGATTCCAAATCTTGACAGATGCCGTATTGGCCGACCAGGCTAAATTCTTTTGCACAGAGAAAGCTGTTCTCAGATTTGAGAGTTTAATGGTGCCGATATAGCCGGAAAAATTGGCATTCCTCAATCCGATCTCGACGCTTGCCACTCGATTGAATCTGGTCATTTAAGCGAACTCCCCTTGAGTGTAATAGATCAGCTCGGCAATTGCTCCCATGTCGAAACGTTGAATTTTCCCCTGACCGCCAATGATATTTTCGCAGACGATATCTCCCTTTGGTTTTCCATCTGTTGCATATTGGGCGGTCAAATCGTAATTGCAGACCACTTTTATGCCGAGGATAATAGGGTCTAAATCCCTTGTGAGTATGTCCATGACCCAATATTCGTTCATCGCATTCCATCTGAATGATAAGACAAAGGTCTGACTGTCCAGCTCGATCTGTTGCTGCCATTGCGCCGGTTCTTTGAAGGGAATGATCTGCATTAGGCCACTCCTAAAATTTGATTTTTTGTGACGATCACATTAGGCAGAATGTTACTTGGGATTGGGACTAATGATTGCACGCCGACGTTGATCCCGCTCGAAGCCTGATCTTTCAAGCTTCCTGGCGGATCGTTTTGAATGAGGGGGTAATTGTCGTTGGAGGCGACAATATCTCTTGGGGTCTTATTTTGAACTCCTCCGAAATTGTCTCCCTGATCTAGCTGCAGGCGGACAGTTGTGTCAAAAATAATTCTTTGCATTTCGATGGTGAAGGTGAGCGATTGTCCTGTTTTAACATCTCTCGGGACGTCGAGATTAACAATTGCCATGTTTTGATAGACTTTTAGACCTGTGACGACGGTCACCACTTCCCGATTTTGATGAAGCTGGATTAGGCGATTAAATGCGTCGATGGAGCGGTTAAACGGAGCGAAAATATTTAGAGGAGTATCTGTGACAACACCTACAAGGACAATAATGTCTGGTTCATTGATAATATGGTCCGATACAATGGTTCCGTCTTCAACAGGATAATTGGTCACGCGCGATGAAAAGCGGTGTTCTTCTCGGATCGTGACATCGAGATCGATCGATCCGACTTTTGGGCTTGGGTATTTTTTTCCAAAGAGGAGAGAGAGAACCATTATTCCACCTGAGGATTATTGTTATAAATTTCGCGAGCTTTTTCGATTAAAACGCCTTCCACGACTTCAGTGACTGTTTCTTTTAGGATCTGTTGCTGCTGCTCGGTTGTACCAGGAGGCACTTGCATATCAATTTTTGTGTTGAGGTTAAAATTCGCCGGCAGCTTTCCGGCTTTTTGCATTTCGATTAGCTTCATGAACATGTAGTGGTCTTCTTCTTCAGCCTTTCGTTTCACCATATTCAGGGTTTCGCCTCCGAATATTTTGGCTACTTCTTCGGTGATAGCATCTGAAATAAAGGAAAACCCTTTTTTGATGCCTTCGACAGAGAAGACATCAAAGATGGCGCCCAATCCTTTGAACGCATCCCCATTCAATATTTGGGTAAACAGTCCAAGGGTATATGTAATGGCTGGCAAGAATTTCACTACGAATACCTCCGTCAGCTGAGACAATTGGTTCTTAAATCCAGCCAAACTTTTAGAGTATAGTTCTAAGTTAGGGATGCCTTCCTTGATGGATTTGGCATATCCATCGAACTTGTTTGTTAAGGCATCGATATTGTCGCCAGCCTCCTTGGCAAATTTGATGAATTTCTGCGCATCTTTCTCTCCAAAGAAGGCCGTGGCGATAGCGATCTTTTCGCTTTCCGACTGAACCTCATTGATTTTCTTCAGGATTTCGACAAAGAGATCGCGAGCATTTTTGACTTCCCCTGTAAATTTATCCCGGAATTCGATGCCTGTGTAATAGGCGATCGTCGCCAATTCTCCCATTCCATTTTTGGCATCTCGCAGCAACTTATTGAGATTATTGAGAGCGGAATCAAAGTGATGAGGATCGATTCTGAATTCCTCAGCGGCTCTCCTGAGTTTGATAAACTCTTCGAATGAAATGCCGATATTTTTCGCTAAGTCATCTGCATCCAGAGTCGCATCGGCAATGTCTTTGAAAAAATCGAGTGTCTTGGCAACGAAGGCTGTGGCTGCTGTGGCAGCTATAGCGAACTTTGTTTTAAAGCCGATGATCGTGCGGTTAAATTGCTCAACCCCACGTTGATCTACTTGAAAACCAAGTTTTGTGACTAATTCTCTGACCACTGTCATCTGTTCGACCCTTTCCTTCTAGATTCTTCCATCAAATCGAGTCGCATATCCAACAGGGCATTGGCCCTCATCAAATCATCAAGATTCCATGTGCGCTCGATCTCCTCTAAAGAGGCTATTCCTTCCAAAATGATACGCCAGAAAAGGAACTCGTTCTTTATGTCCGGATGGAGGTTTTTCTCGTATCTGGCTGACGACTCTGCGGCATCACTGGTGGAGCTTCGAATAGGCTCCCAATACCGCTCTCCCCAAAAAAAGAACCGAAGTTGCAATCGATCACAAACCATAGCACTTGCATCAGGGTGCCGAGATCGCCGGCAAATTCAATATCGATAACAGAATCGGTCAGCTCCATGCCGTCTTTTCTGACTCCCTGGCAAAGTTCAAGCACCAAACTTTCAAAAGTTCTATCGTCCAATTGTGCCATCAAGGACTCAACAGCCTTAACTGCCTCTGATTTTGAAAAGGGCAGCCCAGAAATGCTTGGATCGCTTCCGCCGGGGAGGAATAGCTGTGCCAATGCCGGACCAAATAAGCGTAAAAGCTTTGCCTTAAGCCTCAAGGCCCTTCTCGCAGGGAGTTGCGTCACTGAATAGACGGCCCCATGAATCTGTTTTTCTCTTGTTTCAATCATACATTCACTCCATTGCTACCTACGAAAACGTCTAGATCGACCAGATCCAACACCCATTCCCGGTTGTTTAATTCTTTTCCAAATTCTGAAGAGGGGTATTTCTTCACCCAGCCTGTCGCGCTGAAATAGAGTGAATTTCCGCTCAAATCCTTGATGATGATGGGAACGACGCCTGCATTTGTCAGCTCATCGACATTGGCAAATCCTGATAGGACATCGTTGCTTGGGCTGGATTGTTTGAGAGTGATCGTCATATTTCCCGATCGATTATTGCTCTTGATGCGGGTGCTTGTTCCATCGGCTCCTGTGACTTTTGCCCACTGATCGTCATCTCTATCCACGGTCAAAAATGTTCCATCAGCAAATCCGCTCATGGGAACTCCGCCTACTGTAATGATCACTTGCTTTGGATCATAAGTTCTTACGCTCATAGCTATCTCCTAATCTTTTAAACTGTGACGGTTCCTGTAATATTCACCGCATGAATGGCTCCCGCTAACGTCGCCTGGAATTTGACATTCCTCAGTATCCTTTGTGCTTTATCATTGGCTGGCACATTAGCAGCTTTGGGAACAGTCACAGTGGGAGCCGGATCGTTTGCAATAAAGTTGTTCCCGATACCAAGCTGCAAAGCCCTTCGTATTTCTGCTTCAATCGCTGCGATCCCTGAATCGGTATAAGGCACTTTGTTGCTGTTGACTAAAACGGAATAGACAAATTCTTGGATCCTGGATGTAAGCCAATCGACTCCGCGGACAATATCAATGAACTCTCCTTGAGCCATTGTCCCTTCTCGAGTGATTCCTACGCCCCCAATATACTCATAGGTATTTGCCTTTTTGTTTCTGGCATTCTGCGATTGCGTGCTGGTCAAATTTGAGTAAGAGATGGAATTCAATGTTTTAAATTTCCACGTTTCCGAACCAGGATCGAGCGGAAGAACGCCTCCAAACCAAGCACATTCAGGGAAATCGTTATCGGCATCTTGATGATAGAGAACAAAGGTACGGACATAACCCGATTGATTGCATTTTGCGGCGATGGAATTTAAATCCACCCCGGCAGCTAAATTGATGATATTTGGATCTGATGAAGCCGTTCCAAAGATCTTCACTTGCCCTTCAGTCCATCCAGCAGCTGAAAGCACGGTTGCAGAGGTACGATCCGTCAGTGCCAATGCATACCAGGTGTCATCGATTTGCTGAATGGTATTCAAATCATTGACTACTGTATCTGAAGGAGAGAACGGTTCGACAATTAATCCAAATTGCCTGCTCAGGATACCTTCCGATACGCTGAGAACAAATGGAGTTCCGGCAACATCTGCACTGAGTTCAAAACTGCCGTCCAAATTGTCGGAAGCCCCCACTGGAACTAATATCTGAGCGCCAATAATGGCTACTAAAGCAGCAGCAATATCTTCATTTGTTTGGACTTCATTGGGGGAAGTGTAGGTGAAGTCTACGCCATTGATCGTCACCGTATAATTTGTATTGGGTTCCACTTGCGTCACTGTCACCTTCGCCTGATCGGGATTAACGATGGTGGTGCTGACATCCAAAGTATAGGGAACGCCGGGTACATTAGCCGCCAAAGTGAAAGTGCCATTCAGAACATCGGTTGCTGTGACTCCAAGAATGGCAGCATTGATGGCTGTTACCAATGAGTTGGCAATCGTTTCTGTGGAAACAGGTTGAATGGGGTTGGTGATGGCAGCAGTTGGCTGACTTGCGCCACCGGTCACGACAAAGCTATTGACGATGGCTGAGACGTTGGGTTTTCCTGAAATGATCAAGGTTCGATTGTTTGGATCGGTAATTTCCACAGTATCAACTGCTGGAATCGCCAAAAGAGCGGTAGCGATATCATTCATCGTAGTGATTTGATCTGTATTGAATAAAATTGGAGTTAAAGGCGTTCCATTCAAAGTGATGGCAATCGAGTTCCCCGTCACAAAATCTCCGCTCATGACGACGGTGGAGTTTTGAGCCGTTGGACTGGAAGGGACGGTGACGGGTATAGAATTGATGGTCACGGTGTAATTAAATGGAGCAAGAGCGGTTTCTACTTTGATTGTGGCACTATCAACAGTTCTTCTTCCTATCGCAATCTGCTGAGGACTTAATGCTTGGCTGAATGCCTCTTGAGCCGCAATGTATTCTAAATCCGTCGATTCAAAATCATTGGCTACGTCCTGAACGCTTGTATAAAATCTAATGCGGTCATTGAATCTTTTATGCGTCCCCAGAATCATGAGAGTACCGAAGCCAGCTTCTGAAACAGTCTGCGTTTCTCTTGTGATCTGGACGTTGACGATATCGCTTAATGGCATAATCCCTCCTAAGGTATTGTGATAGTGTGGTCATAGACCACGCTTCCGCTGGCATCTTGATAAATTTCTTCTACTTCGACTGTTTGAATAAGACCCAGATTATCGGTATAGTCTTGGCCTATCCTAAAGAGAACATCCATAGCTGCTCGCTTCTCAAATCTGGAATCGAGAAGCTCTGTGACATCGCTGATAGCAAAATGGTTTACGAAGACGATTCCATTAGCTCTCAGCGTATCCAATACAGTCTGCGTCTGCAGGCTGCTTCTTAAATTTTCCAGGCGGGTTATGCAATCGCCGCCATAGGTTTGAATTTGCAGCGTAAATTCCCGATCCCCAACCATATCCACCATTCCATTAACATCAGATCTTGGAGTATAATCTTCGCCTATCTGATTCAAGCTTGAGAGGAATAGCGTCACATAAGGAGGCGCTGGTCTTGGAGCATTTTCATTCAAAAAAATGACAGCCGCCCCACCGCTATTTGCCGTTGCCCAGTTATAGAGATTGGTCTTAATCGTCTCGAAATTAAGCGGCATCTTCTACTCCGTAGAGCACGAGAACGGAATGCAGCTCGAAGCCTTGCTGATAAAAGGTGTCATATTTGACATCGAACAATTTCCATGCGTTGGCTGTCACTTCGCTTAAAAAATCATTGAGACGGCTTTCTAGAGACATATAAGAGGTATCTGAAATCATTTTTGCTTTCATTTATTGTCCTTCTAGTCGTAAGACTAAATATTTGTAGTGGTTTACGAGTCCAAAATTGCTGTTGTTTTGCCATGGAAACACTTGGATGGCTTCAAATGTCTTTCCGAAGAATAGAATTAAATCTGGGTTTACGCTGGTGATCGTATTGATCAATGTCGATGTGTAGAGCTTATACCCCTCAGAATCTCTCCTCCCTTCAGGCAGCTCCTGCATCTCTTCTCCTTTGAGAGGCTGAATGCTTGAGGTGATTAAACTGTCGACAAAACTGCCGTCTGCCCATCGGCCATTGGTATAGCCGCCGCTTTGAAAACGACGCAAGGTGACAGGGGTTCTGAAAATTTCAAAAGGCGAGCTCATTTCAGCACCACCTTATGGCGCACCGATTGCACCATTTGTCCAAAGTCGATGAGTGGTTTTGAACTTTTTTTAATTGAGATTGTGCGCGGGGAATTGGGAGGCGAAGTAATGGCGCGGATCTTCTGAACGATGAATTTCACTCCTAATAGTCCAATCAATCCCAGTGATCGTTCGGTTGTACTTTTCCCATCTAGAATTTTGGAATATTCGCCTTGGATTGCTTTATTAATTTTTGCTCGATTTTCATCGAAGCTTGTGGACATGAAGGGGCGAGCAGGAATCAACTGTGTTCCAAATTCATTGGCAGCTGCAATCTCAGCCATCGAAAAACCAGCTTTCTTTTGCCTTTGCCCTTTGGTCTGCAAAGTTGTTTTTGTCCCTTCTTGAAAGCCGACTAAAACATAAGATCCATCGAGCAAGGCAACCTGCTTTTGTATTTCGTCAAAACCCAAGTCAATATCCTTGACAACCGCACGTTTCATTAAACACCGTAAAATTAGGGGGTAAGTTTGTCACGGTTGAACCGATGACTGTTCGTTTGATCAAATCCTTGTATAGCCTGCCATATTGAGTCGCATTGAGGATTGAAGAGTCGGGTGATATCGCTAATCCAATAGAGAGATCTCCTTCGCTAAGATTGCTCGCCACGCCGATTTGAGGATTGGTCTGCAATTGGAGCCAGTGGGCAAGGAGGTACACATAAGCCAAAACACCGCAGCAGGATAAGACCTGTTCATTGACCTGGCATCGCAACAAACCAATCATGGTGTTGTAATTTGCCAGCTTCACTGGATCAGTCGTATAAAACTGGGGCGCGATCACAAATAGGGTGTCAAGGATCGTTTGACTTGGTATCGGATCTGAAATGCTCATTCTCTTCTTCCTCGGCTTCATGGGAAATTTTATGGAGCTGCTTCTTTGCGGCATCCACCACTTTGTCACGGCCATCACTCTCAATAATTCGATTGAGGTAAGCGTGGTCGTAAATTTGAGGAATGAACTTCATCATTTCCTTGATCGACTTCTTGCCGTCTGCCTCTTTTTCCGTGGATTCAGGAATGATCACGACAATTCCTTCTTCCACTCTCCATTGGAATAGGGGATGGAGAAGGAGGGCTTTGAGTTCGCCCTCCGGAATCTCATTGATCCCAGGCATAAGGCGGCTTGTGAAGTTACAATAGTAGACATTCTTACCGTTGTACTTGACTAGTGCCATTTAGATACCCTCCCCGATGGATAATGAGAGTGGATAGTAGATAATGATTCCGCCATAGCGAGATTCGCAATTGATGATGAACTCAAGCCCT